>CXWL01114861.1_pt1 | contig 91531 bp, 79 predicted proteins | sample 590931 | NCBI WGS metagenome assembly CXWL01 (sample SAMEA3498368, study PRJEB10139) | groundwater metagenome | biome: water well; material: biofilm material | place: Germany | collected 2015-04-27 | reverse complement strand
ACACCGGTGCGGGCGAATCTGGCAGTGCGTCAACCAGATTTACTTCAGACAGTTTGGCCAGCGCCTGCAGATACGGCGCAAAAGATTGCAGGCGTGTTTTGTCGTCGGCATTGGCCGCCTGCAACAGCAAGGGCACACGTACCGCAGGCGAGAGCTGCATTTCGCCACGCAGGTTGCGGCAGGCGTCGGTCATGGCTTTCAGGCCTTGCATCCATTCTTCTGCCGCAGCATCGATGTTGTCGGCATTGGCAAGCGGATAGGCTTGCACCATGATGGAATCACCTGCCGGATTCAAGGTCTTGCCTGCCAGCGGCGCGACGGTTTGCCAGAGCTGCTCGGTGACAAACGGAATCACCGGATGCGCCATGCGCAAGGTCACTTCCAGCACGCGCAATAAAGTGCGGCGGGTGGCGCGTTGCTGCGCCTCTGTGCCGTGTTGCACTTGCACCTTGGCCACTTCCAGATACCAGTCGCAGTATTCATCCCAGACAAACTTGTAGATGGCGGAGGCGATGTTGTCGAAGCGGTAGTCGGCAAAGCCTTTTTCCAATTCCATTTCTGTGCGCTGCAGGGTGGAGATGATCCACTTGTCGGCTTGCGAATAGTCCAGATCGGCATCGGCGGTAGTGAAACCGCAATCCTTGCCTTCGGTATTCATCAAGACAAAACGCGTGGCGTTCCAGAGCTTGTTGCAGAAGTTGCGGTAGCCCTCGCAGCGGCCCAGGTCGAAATTGATGTTGCGGCCTAGCGAGGCATAACTGGCCATGGTGAAGCGCAGCGCGTCGGTGCCGTAGGCCGGAATGCCATCGGCAAATTCCTTGCGCGTGGCTTTGTCGATGCTGGCGGCTTGTTTGGGATTCATCAGGCCGAGCGTGCGTTTTGCCGCCAGATCGTCGACGCTGATGCCGTCGATCAGGTCAATAGGGTCTAGCGTATTACCCTTGGATTTGGACATCTTCTGTCCGCTGGAATCACGCACCAGGCCATGCACGTACACGGTGTGGAAAGGCACCTTGCCGGTGAAATGCGCGGTCATCATGACCATGCGCGCCACCCAGAAGAAGATGATGTCAAAGCCAGTCACCAAGACAGACGATGGCATGAACAGTTTCATGTCAGGAGTATTGTCAGGCCAGCCCATGGTCGAGAATGGCACCAGCGCCGAGGAGAACCAGGTATCCAATACATCGTCGTCGCGTTTGAGTGCGCCGGTATAGCCAGCGGCGGCGGCCTTGGCTTTGGCTTCGGCGTCATTGCGGGCAACAAAGGTCTCGCCGTTGTCGCCATACCATGCCGGTATCTGATGGCCCCACCAGAGCTGGCGCGAGATGCACCAATCCTGAATGTTGTTGAGCCACTGGTTGTAGGTGGTGTTCCAGTTTTCCGGTACGAACTTGATCTCGCCGTTGGCGACCTTTTCCAGCGCCACTTCGGCGATGGATTTGCCCGGAAAATGCGTGCCTTCCGGCGCGGCTTTGCTCATCGCCATAAACCACTGGTCGGTCAGCATAGGTTCGATGATGACGTTGGTGCGGTCGCCGCGCGGCACCATCAGCTTGTGCGGCTTGACCGATTCCAGCAAGCCCAGCGCGTCGAGGTCGGCGACCATCTGCTTGCGGGCGACGAACCTGTCCATGCCCTGGTAGGCGGCAGGCGCATTCTCGTTGATCTTGGCGTCCAGCGTCATGATGCAGATCATCTCCAGCTTATGTCGCTGGCCAACGGCGTAATCGTTGAGGTCATGCGCAGGCGTGATCTTGACGCAGCCGGTGCCGAATTCCTTGTCGACATAGTCGTCGGCGATGATGGGGATTTCTCTGTCGGTCAGCGGCAGTTTCAACATCTTGCCGACCAGGTGTATGTAGCGCTCGTCGCTAGGGTCAACCGCCACCGCCACGTCGCCCAATAAAGTTTCCGGGCGCGTCGTTGCTACCGTCAGATGGCCGCTGCCATCGGCAAACGGATAACGGATATGCCACATCGAGCCGTCTTCTTCTACCGAGACCACTTCCAGATCGGAGACCGCAGTGCCGAGTACTGGATCCCAGTTCACCAGACGCTTGCCGCGGTAGATCAGGCCTTGCTCAACCAGGCGCACAAAGACTTCGGTCACAGTCTTGGAGCGTGGCGCGTCCATGGTGAAATATTCGCGCTTCCAGTCCACCGAGGCGCCCATGCGGCGCATCTGGTTGGTGATGGTGGAGCCGGATTTTTCTTTCCACTCCCAGACTTTTTCCAGGAATTTTTCGCGGCCCAAATCGTGGCGTGAGATTTTTTGCGCATCAAGCTGGCGTTCGACCACGATCTGGGTCGCGATACCCGCGTGATCCGTGCCCGGTATCCACGCCGTATTGTGTCCGCGCATGCGGTAATAGCGCGTCAGGCCGTCCATGATGGTTTGGTTGAAAGCGTGCCCCATGTGCAGCGTGCCTGTGACGTTTGGCGGCGGCAGCTGGATGCTGAAAGAAGGCTTGGCCTCATCCATGCTGGCGGCGAAGTAACCGCGCTGTTCCCATTCATTGCGCCAGAAGGATTCGATATCGGCGGGCTCAAAAGACTTGGCTAATTCCATGATGTAGTGTCAGTAGTGTGCTTAATCCTCGATTATAAATGACAGACCGCTTCCGTCAGCCAGATTAAAGCGGCGCACGGAGAAAAAATCCCCTGACTCAGGGTCAGGTGGGCAGGATGAACTTGCTGATTTTGTCGATCTTGCGGCGAGCTAGCCGCAGGATCGCGCCATAATGAAAAGTACATGAAGAGTATTGCTAAAAACTCATTATTTGCTAATTGCGCAAGAATCGAAGCAAAGTTTTAAAAAAGGGTTTTTTTATGCGAGAAGTGCTACGATAGCAACCGAGTTCTGCTATAACAACATTGATAAAAAATTGACATCTATGTCTATAAATATAATTTCAATTGCTCGCCTTGNNAAATCCGACATGAAAAGACTGGATGAAATTCAAACCGTGTCTGATCGAGATAACAAACAAGGTCTGAAGCAGTTACAGGATTTTAAGAGCCAGTTGACGCCCCAGACCAGCGACGCAGTCCGGTTAGAAACCTTGAAAATTCTTGTCGGTTTATATTCTGACGCCGGACAGATCAGGTCAGCGGATGCCACAATTAATGAATTTCTTCAATTCGCCGAGGAGCACAATAATAAAAACGCGGTGGCGATGGCGCAAATTTCAAAAATTTTCAAGATTCTCGATGATGGCAAACCTGAGCTTGCATTAAGCAAACTGCAGGAAATACAGGCGTCCATCAAGGGTAATCATGACCCTGAGGTGAACAGACGTTTGCATTCCGTTTTCGGCGTGGTGTATAGAATTTCCGGGAAATTCGAACAGGCGCTAACACACTATCTTGTGGCGCTTCCCCTGGCTGATTTGCTGCCTCGCCGCAAAATTCAGGCCAGACTTTACACGCTTGATGCGATTGCCAGTCTTTACTCGGAAATGAAAGATCCAGAGAAAGCGCTCAAGACCACCAATGAAGCCATTGCGCTTTCCCCTTTGGCGAATGCGCCGAAAATCCTTTCTTCCTTAGCCACCCTGCAGGGGATTTCCTTGTCGCATCTGGGGCGCGAGGCGGAGGCGCTTGAAGCGTATAAGAAAGCGCTGAAAATTGGCATCGATGCGAATATGCCAGGTACAGAGGCTACGGCACTGAGCAATATTGCTGATCATTATCTGATCAGCAGGGATTATCGCAACGCTGAAATTTTTGCCAGACAGGCAGTCGTCAAGTCCGAAGCGATAGGCGAGAAAGCCGCAATAGTAACGCCCAAAATCAATTTGGGCTTTTCACTGATAGGGCAAGGGAAAATAAAAGAAGGTGTCGAATACGTCAACGAAGGGATTAAGTTTTATCAGGATGCCAAATCGATAGTCGATGTCGAGTCTATCATGGGTGAACTCGCGGGCATGTATGAAAGAGCCGGCATGTATAAAGAGGCGCTGTCCACCTTGCGTGAGCAGCAAAAACTCAGCGATGAATTATTCCGTTCGGATCGCGCCGCTGCAGTTGCGGGTTTGCAGGAAAAATTCAATGCCGATCAGAGACAAAAGCAGATTGAATTGCTGGCTAAAGAAAATGATTTAAAAGATGCCGACATAAAAAATCGTCGACTGCAGCAGGTAGTTACCTTGCTAGGCGCGGTGGTTACCGTGATGGCCGGTGCCTTTATCTTTTTGTTGTACCGTCGCGTCAGAAAAGTCAATGAGCAGCTGCAGCAAGTGAATTCCCAACTCGAATTTCATGCGGTACGCGACCCCTTGACTGGCCTGTACAACCGGCGCTCATTTGTAGAGTTGATGAAGTCGCGGGTGGCGCAGGCAGAGGCTGAACGGCGCGAAGACAGTGGCGACAATCCGGATTGCCTGATCCTGATGGACATCGATATGTTCAAGCACATTAACGACACCTGGGGTCATGCGGTGGGCGATGCCGTGCTGACTGAAGTGGCAGGAAGATTAAAAAATACCGTGCGCGATAGTGATATGGTCTTGCGCTGGGGCGGCGAGGAATTCCTGATTTATTCACCCAAATCGAATCCTCAGCAAATTACGCGTCTGGTCGATCGTGTCTTGCGCGCGATAGGTGAAGAGCCGGTTCAGGCGGGCGATCTGCAGATTCCGGTAACCGTGACTGCGGGCTTTATTTCCCTGCCATTTTCTGGCGTTCCTGAAGGTTTGTGCAGTTGGGAAAAGACTTTGCAGATCGCCGATATGGCCTTGTATCTGGGCAAGGCGCATGGCAGAAATCGTGCTTACGGATTGGCAAAATTGTTGGTGCCGCACGAGCAAGCCATGCCGGTTTTGGATCACGATTTGTCCGCCGCCATCAGCGGTAAGATGGTCGAGTTAATTGAAGTGATAGGGCCAGTCCAGGCAAAAAAGCCCGTCCCGGAAACTGCTGACCGGTAAAAAATAAGGCAGGCAATACGCAAAAAATGTCGTTATAATGCGCGCTCGAAACGGTAATAAGCTTTTACCGAATTAATGTAGTTGTAGTGAAAAACGCTAGGGGTCCTGACAATTTTTTGTCGGGTGAGAAATACCCTCGAACCTGATCTGGATAATGCCAGCGAAGGGAAGCAGCCGATACCGGTGCAAGAGTCTTCTGACATTTGCCACCCGATGAGGCAAACTCCTTTGCTGGCTCCATGCCATGAAGTACTAAGCAAAGGAGCCACACATATGAATGCCAATCCCAAATTTTTATCCGTCACAGCGACTGTCGATGCTGCCGCTGTACAAGCTTTGCCGAATTCCCGCAAAATCTATATCGAAGGCAGCCGCCCGGACATACGCGTGCCCATGCGCGAGATCAGCCAGTCTGACACGCCAGCCATGTTCGGCTCGGAAAAAAATCCAGCGATCTACGTCTACGATACCTCCGGGCCATACACAGATCCTGCCGCTAACATCGATATACGCTCAGGCCTGGCTTCGGTGCGCGGTGCCTGGATAGCCGAGCGCAATGATACGGAAGAATTGAGTGGACCATCCTCGGATTACGGCATAGAAAGACTCAACGATGCGAGCCTGGAAGAGTTGCGCTTTAACCTGACGCGCAAGCCGCGCCGCGCCCTGCCGGGCAAGAATGTCAGCCAGATGCACTATGCACGGCAGGGCATCATCACGCCGGAAATGGAATACATCGCGATCCGCGAAAATCTGCAGCGCAGGCAATATCTGGATCAGCTGAAATCCTCCGGACCCATGGGGACTCGCTTGGCAGAAGTCATGGGCCGTCAGCATCCGGGCCAGTCTTTTGGCGCATCTATTCCGGACGAAATTACGCCGGAATTCGTGCGCTCGGAAATCGCCCGTGGCCGTGCGATTATTCCCGCCAACATCAATCATCCTGAAGTCGAGCCTATGATCATCGGGCGCAATTTTCTGGTCAAGATTAACGCCAATATCGGTAACTCGGCGGTGACTTCATCGATAGGTGAAGAAGTCGAAAAAATGACCTGGGCGATACGCTGGGGTGGCGATAATGTGATGGATCTCTCGACAGGAAAACACATACACGAAACGCGCGAATGGATCATCCGCAATTCGCCCGTGCCTATCGGTACCGTACCGATTTACCAGGCGCTGGAAAAGGTCAACGGCAAGGCCGAAGACCTGACCTGGGAAATCTTCCGCGATACGCTGATAGAGCAAGCCGAGCAGGGCGTCGATTACTTCACGATACACGCCGGCGTCTTGCTGCGCTATGTGCCGATGACGGCCAAGCGAATGACGGGCATCGTCTCGCGCGGCGGTTCCATCATGGCGAAATGGTGCCTGGCACATCATAAGGAAAGTTTTTTGTACGAGCACTTCGAAGATATCTGCGAAATCATGAAGGCCTACGATGTCTCGTTCTCGCTAGGCGATGGCCTGCGTCCTGGCTCTATCTACGATGCCAACGATGAGGCGCAACTGGGTGAACTCAAGACCTTAGGTGAACTGACGCAGATCGCCTGGAAGCACGACGTACAGGTGATGATAGAAGGTCCTGGCCATGTGCCTATGCACCTGATCAAGGAGAACATGGATCTGCAACTGGAGCAATGCCACGAAGCGCCTTTCTACACCTTGGGGCCTTTGACTACCGACATCGCACCTGGTTACGATCACATCACTTCCGGCATAGGTGCGGCGCAAATCGGCTGGTATGGCACGGCCATGCTGTGCTACGTCACGCCCAAGGAGCATCTGGGTTTGCCGAACAAGGCTGACGTCAAGGACGGCATCATTACCTATAAGATCGCCGCCCACGCAGCTGACTTGGCCAAAGGGCATCCGGGTGCGCAGATCCGCGACAATGCCTTGTCGAAGGCGCGTTTTGAATTCCGCTGGGAAGACCAGTTCAACATCGGTCTTGACCCTGACAAGGCGCGTGAATTCCATGACGAAACACTGCCGAAAGACTCATCCAAGGTCGCGCATTTCTGCTCTATGTGCGGGCCCCATTTTTGCTCGATGAAGATTACCCAGGAAGTGCGCGACTACGCAGCAACGCAAGGCATCAGCGAGATCGCAGCGCTGAAGCAAGGGATGGAAACCAAGTCCATCGAGTTTGTCAAATCGGGTGCTGAGATTTACAGAAAACAATAAGCGAACAATGATGACGATCGTACTCAACGGTGAAGCCTATCCGCTGGAAAAAGAGCATTCTTTAGCCGCTCTGATAGGCGCATTAAATTTATCCGGACAGGCGATTGCGGTCGCCGTCAACCGCCAGATTATCCCGCGCGCGCAATGGCAAACGCATCTGCTGCAGGCTCAGGATAAGGTCGATGTGGTACGCGCGATCGGCGGCGGTTGACGCCAAATAAATCATGGAAAATTCAAGGAAAAATCATGCAAACAGAAACAATCAACCAAGGCCTGGTTATCGCCGGCAAAACCTACCGCTCGCGCTTGCTGGTCGGCAGCGGAAAATACAAGGACCTGGAGCAGACGCGCCTGGCGACCGAGGCCAGCGGTGCTGAAATTATCACGGTAGCGATACGCCGTGTGAACATAGGGCAGGATCCAAACACGCCGAGTTTGCTTGATGCGGTGCCACCAAGCAAATACACGATCTTGCCGAATACTGCAGGTTGCTATAACGCCGAAGATGCGATCTATACCTTGCAACTCGGGCGTGAATTACTCGGTGGCCAGCAGCTCTGCAAGCTCGAAGTGCTGGGCGACGAAAAGACCTTGTTCCCGAACATGCCGGAGACGCTGAAGGCGGCCAAGGTGCTCGTCAAGGATGGTTTCGATGTGATGGTGTATTGCAGCGATGACCCGATTCAGGCGCGCATGCTGGAAGATATAGGTTGTGTCGCCATCATGCCACTGGCCTCGCTGATCGGTTCCGGCATGGGCATCTTGAACCCCTGGAATCTCTCGCTGATCATTGCGCAGACCAAGGTGCCGGTGCTGGTCGATGCCGGCGTAGGTACGGCGTCCGACGCGGCGATCGCGATGGAGCTAGGTTGCGATGGCGTGCTGATGAATACCGCGATTGCCGGCGCCAGAGATCCCATACGCATGGCGCGCGCCATGGGGCTGGCGGTGCAGGCCGGACGCGAGGCTTTTCTGGCGGGGCGCATAGAGAAAAAATTCGCCGCATCGCCGTCTTCGCCGATGGCGGGTCGGGTGGCTTGATGGCAATAGTAAGACGGCCTTGCGTACTGGTGTTTGCCGGCCACGACCCTAGCGGCGGTGCCGGCATCCAGGCCGACATTGAAGCGATTGCCGCGCAGGGCGCACATGCCCTGCCGGTAATCACGGCGCTGACGGTGCAGGACAACGACCATGTGTATGCGGTGCATGCGGTCGACGCGCAAATCATCTTGCAACAGGCGATGACACTGGTCGCCAAGATTCCAATCGCTGCGATCAAGATAGGCATCGTTGCGCATGGCAAGAACGCGGCGGCGATCGCCAATTTCATACAGAAATTGCAGATGCAGCAGCCGGGTCTGCCGGTGGTGTTGGACCCGGTACTGGGTAGCGGGCAGGGCGATGCGCTGGCGCTGGATGATGCGGTGGCTTCGCTGCAACCCTTATTGAAAGTCGCGACCCTGATCACGCCGAATTTGCCCGAGGCAAAACGTCTGGCGCCAACTGCGCAGGATGCCATGGCGCAGGCGCAAGCCTTGTTAATCCATCGCTGTAAAGATGTGCTGATCAAGGGCGGCCACGGCAGTGACGAGCAAGTCTGCAATTTGTGGTTTGGCGCAAACGGCCAGCGCGACTGGAAATGGCCGCGTTTGCCGGGAGAGTTTCACGGCAGCGGCTGTACGCTGGCCGCCGCGATTGCCGGCCAACTCGCCATGGGCAAGGATATGCCAGCCAGCCTGCAACTGGCGCAGGATTTCAGTCAGCGCAGTTTGCAGCAGGCCTACAAGATTGCGAACGGGCAGTTGATACCTTCACGACATTTTTTAAACTGAAAATTATGTACAAACTCGCCGGACTTTACCTCGTCACTCCCGATTGGGATGACACCGAACAACTCCTCAAGGTAACAGAGCAAGCCTTGCTGGGCGGCGCCGCCATCGTGCAGTATCGCCACAAGTTTGCCAATGCCGCATTGCGTCAGGAACAGGGCAGCGCGCTGCTGGCGTTGTGCCGCCGTTTCGATACGCCTTTCATCATCAACGATCACGTGGCGCTATGCCTGACGCTCGATGCCGATGGCGTGCATGTCGGCGGTACCGATGTCAGCGTGGCGGAGGCAAGGGCGATTGTCGGCGTCGAAAAAATCGTCGGCGCTTCCTGTTATGGCGATCTGTCACTGGCGCAGGCAGCCTATGCAGCCGGCGCAAGCTATGTGGCGTTCGGTGGTTTCTATCCGTCGCGCGTGAAAAAATATCCGGTCACGACGCCCTTCGATATCGTCAGCACCGCGTGTGCCGCTATCGCCTTGCCGAATGTAGTGATAGGCGGGATGACGGCCGAGAATTGCCAGCCGCTGATGAGCGCCGGCGCGCACATGGTGGCGGCCATCAGCAGCGTGTATCTGGCCGCTGATCCGCAAGCCGCTGCACGTGAATTTGCCAGCCTGTTTGAGCGCAAAATGTTAGCGCCAGCGTGATTCAACTCTATAAATTCTGAAAATGGCAAGCCCAGAGCGCACTATCCATGCGGCTTACAGGCCAGATATGCTGGAAACCCGCATGGATAGTGCGCTGTGGGCCTGCCACTATTTGAAAACTAGCGTTTCCTTCTCGGGCGCCTGCATGGCGCAGTCCCGTATAATGACGGGATGCAAAATCTTCTTCACAATCTCAATCCCGAGCAGCTCGCTGCTGTTACCTTGCCGGCCCAGTCGGCCTTGATACTGGCGGGTGCCGGTTCAGGCAAAACCCGCGTGCTGACTACCCGCATCGCCTGGCTGATACAGACCGGGCAGATCTCGCCGCAGGGCTTGCTGGCGGTGACCTTCACCAATAAATCGGCGAAGGAAATGCTGACGCGTTTGTCGGCGATGCTGCCCATCAATACACGCGGCATGTGGGTCGGCACTTTCCATGGCTTATGCAACCGCTTATTGCGCGCGCACCACCGTGACGCGGGTTTGCCGCAGACTTTCCAGATTCTTGATTCGTCGGATCAGCTGTCGTTTATCAAGCGCCTGCTCAAGGCGAATAATATCGACGATGAAAAATTCCCGCCGCGCACGCTGATGTACTTCATCAACAGCGCCAAGGACCAGGGTTTGCGCGCGACGGCGGTGGATGCCTATGACGATTTCAACCGCAAGATGGTCGGGCTCTACGATTTGTACGATGCGCAATGCCAGCGCGAAGGGGTGGTGGATTTTGCCGAACTGCTGTTGCGCACCTACGAATTACTGAGCCGCAACCAGCCACTGCGCGAGCATTATCAGGCGCGTTTCAAGCATATTCTGGTCGATGAGTTTCAAGATACCAATGACCTGCAATACAAATGGCTCAAACTCATGGCGGGCACGCAGGCGGCGGTGTTTGCGGTGGGCGATGATGACCAGAGTATCTATGCTTTCCGTGGCGCGAACGTGGGCAATATGTCGGCGTTTGAGCGCGAGTTTCAGGTGAAAAACCTGATCAAGCTGGAGCAGAATTACCGCTCGCACGGCCACATTCTCGATACCGCCAATGCGCTAATTGAACACAATAGCAAACGTCTCGGCAAAAATCTGCGTACCGATGCCGGGCATGGCGAGCTGGTGCGCATTTCTGAATCGACCAGCGATATTCAGGAAGCGCAATGGATAGTCGATGAAGCAAAGAACCTGATGCGCGAAGGATCAAGCGGCAGCGAGATCGCGATTTTGTACCGGTCGAATGCGCAGTCGCGTGTTCTGGAACATGCCTTGTTTACGGCGGGTTTGCCCTACCGCGTGTATGGCGGCCAGCGCTACTTTGAACGTGCCGAAATCAAGCACGCGATTGCGTATATGCAGCTAATGGATAACCCGCACAATGATTCGGCCTTCCTGCGCGTGGTGAATTTCCCTGCGCGCGGCATCGGCGCACGTTCGCTGGAGCAGTTGCAGGATGCCGCCAAGCAGTATGGCATTTCGCTGTATGCGGCGGTGCCGTATGTGGCGGGCAAGGCCGGCACTTCGCTGGGGAATTTTGTCAAGCTGATCGAGGGCGCGCGCTTTGAGACGCAAAACCTGCCGCTGCCGGAAATGGTGCAAGTGGTGCTTGATGTGAGCAGCTTGCTGACACATTACCAGACCGATAAAGAAGGCGCAGACCGCATCGAAAACTTGGAGCAGCTGATCAATGCGGCGACGCTGTTTGTCTCGGAAGAAGGCTTCGGCCATAACGCACCGGCGCTGAGCGGGCCTTCGTCAGCGGCCGCCGCCAGCCTGATCGCCGCGCCCGATGGCGTGCAAATCATTGATGCTGATGCGGCCTTGCCGTTGGTCATGTCACCGCTGTCGGCTTTCCTGTCGCATGCGTCACTGGAGGCGGGCGACAATCAGGCGCAGGCCGGGCAAGACGCCTTGCAGTTGATGACGGTGCATGCCGCCAAGGGGCTGGAATTTGATGCGGTATTTATCACCGGCCTNNTTGATGTATGTGGCGATCACGCGGGCGCGCAAGCGCTTGTATATCAGCTTCTCGCAAACCCGCATGTTGCATGGTCAGACCCGTTACAACATGCGCTCGCGGTTTTTTGACGAGATGCCCGAAGCCTCGCTGAAATGGCTGTCGCCCAAAGTGCAGGCCAATTGGTATGGGAATAAAAAATCCGCCTGGGATGAGGCGCCGGAATCAGGCGCCAATGCGATCGCGCAAGGCTTTAGCAAGAATGCGAATGCGGGCAATAACGGCTGGCGTATCGGCCAGGGTGTGGTGCATGCCAAGTTTGGCGAAGGCGTGATTGTGAATATCGAAGGCAGTGGCGGCAATGCGCGCGCGCACATTAATTTTGGCCAGTTTGGCATGAAGCTGCTCGACTTGAGCATCGCCAAACTGGACAAAATTGCATCCTGATTGTTATCTCAGCCGCTATTAAACGTAATAAGCGGTCTTAGTCATGACTTTTGCCATGGCTTTCATGGCCGCTTTTACTGGTGCCGGTAGTTCACTGGCGCCTAATGCTTGCGCTGCCGCGCCATGTGCAATTTCATCCTGACGCATCTGTGTCACGATGGCACGCGACTTGAGATCTGCCTCGGGCAATTTGTCCAAATGGCTGGACAGATGCGCGGCCACCTGTCGTTCCGTTTCGACCACAAAGCCCAAACTTGCGGCATCGCCACAGCGCGCTGCGATGACGCCGCAGGCATAAGCGCCAGCGTACCAGAGTGGATTCAGCAAGCTGGTATGCGAGTTCAATTCCGTAACGCGCTCTGCTGACCATGCCAGGTGGTCTTCCTCTTCCTTGCCAGAATGCGAGAACTGCTGGCTGACAGCCGGTGTTTGTGAAAATTGCCCCTGTGCATCATATAAAGCCTGGGCGCAGATTTCCCCCACATGGTTCACACGCATCAGACCCGCGCTGTGTTTCAGTTCCTGTTCTGACAAAGCTGCATCCGGGATGGCGCATGCCGGGCTGGGTCTTGTCGCTCTGGCCTGGCCAGAAACGACTCTCAGGGCGCGATCGAAGCTGATCAAAAAATGATCCGGATTGAGTAAAGACATTTTATTTATTCAGATTTTCTATTAGAGGACTGGATTTTATCGTTTATCGATATCGCAGTCGATATAGTCGCTTTACCGTGTCTGAACACCATCGCCAGGGCAAAAACAAACAGATTTATTGCGTATTTGACATGTATTAAAACAGTCATTGTTGCGACGAAACCACATAAAATTTGCTTAAATACGGTCGTTCACAAATTCTCTTTGCTCAAATTCACCGTTTTTGTTTCAATGATAAACAGCTTCTTAATCAGCAGGTTTCGAAGTCTTGGCAAGACTTAATAAAAAATAGCGACTGGTTTTGGTGTAGCTCGCCAGTCAAATCCATCCGACTTTTTTTGGGGACAGTTCTAATGAAAAAATCACTTATTGCTTTTGCAATTCTTGGCGCTTTTGCAGCCAGTGCGTCTGCACAATCTTCAGTTACTATTTACGGCATCATTGATGCGGCTACTGTCTACACAGACAACCAGACCGGCGGCGGTTCAAAAATGTCTCTGGATGCAGGCCAAATGGCGACTTCTCGCTGGGGTATCAAAGGCTCTGAAGATTTGGGCGGTGGTTTGAAAGCCAACTTCAATCTGGAAGGTACATTGGCTAATGATACTGGCGCAGCTGGTGCCGGTTTCGGACCTGCTGCGGTCGGCGGTGCTTTGTCACAAGCCGGTTCATCCACTTCCTTGTTTGATCGTCTGTCATGGGTAGGTTTGTCAGGCGATTTCGGTTCCGTTACTATGGGCCGCAATAACATTCTGGGTGTCGATTCTATCGGTTTGGCCGATCCGCTGGGCCTGGCGCATGCCGGTAGCAACCCGAACGTTGCCATCAGTGCACTCAATATCGCCGCATTCCACGGTAATTTCGGTACTAACGGTGGCGGTACTGGCTTGCGTCAGAATAATTCTGTTAAATACCTGACACCTATGGTTTCCGGTTTCGGCGCAGCTGCGATGTACGGTTTTGGCGAGAAAGCTGGCGATGCTTCTGCTAATTCTTATAAAGGTCTGTCCGGTTACTTTACTGATGGCAAGTCTGGCGTTGCTCTGGCCTATGCCAAGCTGGAAGACGCTACAGGCGCATCCACTTTGACACAATGGGGCGGCGGTGGAAAACTGAAGATGGATGCAGTGACACTGAAGCTGACTTATGCTCAAACTGAAGTGGATACGACAAATCGTAAGCTTCAGGTAATTGGCGCAGGTATCGATTATGCGTTGTCTGCCACTACAACCTTGACTGGCGCTTATTACAATACCAAGCGTTCTGGTGAAGCAGTTGCCGCCCTCGCTGGTAAAGCAGATCAGTACATCATCATGCCTAAATACGCATTCAGCAAGCGTACAACTGCGTACGCTTCATACACTTACGCAAAAGTGGATAAGGTTACTGATGTCGCTCTCGGTTTGGGCATTATCGGCGTGGGACAAACTGATGCAAACCGTCTGGCAGTGGGTGTCATGCACTCGTTCTAAGTNNCACAAAAAAACATTCTATTGCGTCAAGAAATGTTGTGTATTTGAGACAAATTTATTTCAATTTGATGACTGGCGCTGATTTTACTTGGCTGTCAGCCTGCATTTTTGTTCAAATACGTTATCTTACTTTTAGCAGTTTTGTACTTTTTGAAGTAATAGTCTTGTTCTCGTAGTTCGGAATGCGATTCTTTTTACGGCAAGAGACTTAACGTAGTTCATGTCAACATGAAAACTTTTGGAGAAATATCAATGAAAAAATCACTATTAGCCCTGGCAGTTCTGTCTGCAGTAGCAGGTGCAGCACAAGCACAATCATCTGTAACAGTTTACGGCGTACTGGATATGGCTTTGCAGCATCAAGATCTGGGCAATAAGGCAGGCAGCACAACTGCATTGGATAGTGGTATCCAAAGCGGTTCACGTCTGGGCTTTAAGGGTAGTGAAGATCTGGGTGGCGGATTGAAAGCTAATTTCCAGTTGGAAATGGGCATCAATGCTGATACAGGTGCATCTTCTCAAGGTCGTGCATTTGGCCGTCAATCATTTGTCGGTTTGTCCGGTGATTTCGGTGCGGTAAATTTAGGCCGTCAATATTCACCATTGTTTATTGCTGTTGATTCATTTGATCCGTTTGGTACGGGTATCACTAGCGGTACAGCTGGTGTTGGTACAAGCGGATACGGCGCAGCTCACTTTTTCGTGCCAGGTAATCCTCGTATTGATAACTCAATTTCCTATTCTTCTAACAGCATGAGTGGTTTTGCTGTTAATGCGATTTATGGTCTGGGAACCGAGACTCCAGGTAATACATCTGCTGGCCGTTACATGGACTTGTCCGGTACATACACTGCAGGCCCATTGTTTGCTGAATTGGTCTATACCGATTCACAAAATGCTGCTGGAAATAACTCTACCAAGAGCATTTTGGCTGCTGGTACTTACAATTTTGGCGTAGCAACTGTTCATGCTGCGTTCCAGACTGTTGAAGATGATGGCGCAGCTGCAGTTGCTGTTGATCGCCAGGTTATGTCCCTGGGTGTGACAGTGCCAGTTGGTGCAGGTGCATTCATTGCTAATTACATCGATTTTTCAAATAAGAACTCTCTGATCAAGAGCGCTGATGCTAGCCAGATCGCTATTGGTTACACGCATGCCTTGTCTAAGCGTACTAACTTGTACACATCTGTGTCTCGTACAGAGAATGAAGCAAATAGCGCTATGGGTAGTGATGGCGGTGGCGCGATTGCTGGTAAAAACGTTAAGATGTTTAACGTTGGTATCCGTCATAAGTTCTAAATTGCTCGCTGGCCTTAGGCCTGTATTGAGTTTAAATAAAAAAGCACCTTCGGGTGCTTTTTTATTGCGAAGGAATAATCAGCTCAAATGCCTGGTTCGAAGTTATAGCTCTTACACAAATGAAACGGTTAGTCCGGCAAGAGATATTCCTGAAAAAGCGGTAGACCAGGTTTGCCCCGCCTGGACTTGGTAGGCTTTGGTCCAGGCACCGGTGGAAATGATTTCGCCGGCGTGCAGGGGCGGGAATTGTGTTTGCGCATTCAGTTGCTGATGTAATTGCCAGAGCGCATGGAGTGGATTGCCCAGCACATTGCTGCCATAGCCTGCGCTCAGCAGCGTCTCATCGCATGACAAGGAAACGCTGGCATCGCTCAGTATGGCTGCCATATGATGTCTGGTGGCGCTGGATAGCATGCGCCGCTCACCAATTAACAGGGTGCCGTGCATGCCAAAGGCCGCAATCGCATCAGCTATGCTAAAAGTTTGCTCTCCGTAAGGGTTGACTGCTATCTCCACTCCGTGCGCCATCCACTCGAGGCTGTCGGCCAGTGCATCAAGCGTGGCCTCTGCCGTCGGTGTTCTTGATAATTTAAACACCATCAGCGGTTCTAATTTGGGTTGCAGTGCGCCTTTCAGGCTCTGGATTGTGAATGATGCATCAAGAGTGCGAACAGTGCTGGCAAACAGGCTAGTCCAGAACAGCGTCTCCTGCGCTTGCGCCGGATTGCTTGCTAATCCGGATTGCGGATGACCCAGCCCCGGCCCCAATTTTCTTCCGATCACCCGATCTCCTTCGGCGATCCGTATGCTATCGAGGCTCTTCGCGATCTCGTAGGCATCCTCTGTCGTGAAAGCCATCTCAGCAGAGAGTGGCGTCAGCACCTTGGAATGGGCGCGAGCTTCCAGAAATTGATGGGCGTAGCGGTCAGCTAGAGATGACATTAGCATGGCGTAATGTTCAGGGTAGGTGAGGACTGATTGTCGGCGAGCTCAGATAATTGTGCAAGAAGCTTGATTGGAAAACAGGGCGATAGCATGAAAAAAGTCTTACCCACAAAAATCACGAACGAACAAAAAAAGGGGAAATCGTTTGAGAGCATCGATCAAAAGTCCGCGCCTTGCTTTTTTGTGTTTTTTTGTGGATAAAAAATGAATTGGATTTTAAGCAGCGCATTCTTCATGCGATTGCCTTAAGGGAAACAGGCTTTTCCTATACTCCCTTAAATACCTAATATAAAACTGTGATGGCGCTTGTCTGTAAAACGTTGTTAAAAAATACTGGAGGTGAGTATATTAGATTGCTTCCGGTTGCTCATTCATGCGCTTGGCCTGCTCACCATAAATCACCATTATTGCCGTTGTTCGGGGCGGCAATGCCAAAGTGCGCGTAGGCACTGGGCGTAGCGATACGGCCACGTGGCGTGCGCTGCAGATAGCCTTGCTGGATCAGGTAAGGCTCCAGCACGTCTTCGATGGTGTCGCGCTCTTCGCCGATGGCGGCCGCCACGTTGTCTAATCCGACCGGGCCTCCACCGAATTTGAACAAGATCGCTTCCAGCAATTTTCTGTCCATCAGATCAAAACCGACGGCATCGACATCGAGCATGACCAAGGCAGAATCGGCCGCCGCTTTACTGATCTCGCCATTACCCTTGACCTCGGCATAGTCGCGCACCCGGCGCAGCAGGCGGTTGGCGATACGTGGCGTGCCACGGGCGCGCTTGGCGATTTCTCTCGCGCCATCTGGCTGGATAGGCACGTTTAACAGCGCGGCGGAACGCGTGACGATCTTGGTCAGTTCGTCCGCGGTATAAAACTCCAGCCTGGCGACGATACCAAAGCGGTCGCGCAGCGGGTTGGTCAGCATGCCGGCGCGCGTAGTGGCGCCCACCAAGGTGAACGGTTGCAGATCAAGTTTGACCGAGCGTGCCGCGGGGCCTTCGCCGATCATGATGTCGATCTGGTAGTCCTCCAGCGCCGGATACAAGATTTCTTCTACGACAGGCGACAGGCGATGGATTTCGTCGATGAACAAGACGTCATTGGCTTCCAGATTGGTCAGCAGGGCGGCCAGATCACCCGCCCGTTCCAGCACCGGGCCGGAGGTCTGGCGTAAGTTGACCCCCATCTCGCGCGCAATGATGTGTGCCAGCGTGGTTTTGCCCAGGCCAGGGGGGCCAAACAGCAAGGTGTGGTCGAGCGCCTCGCTGCGCTTGCGCGCCGCCTGAATAAAAATTTCAAGCTGATCGCGAATTTTTTCCTGGCCCACGTATTCATCGAGCTGCTTGGGGCGCAGTGCGCGCTCGATCGCCTCTTCTTGCGGTGACGATGGCGTGGCGGAAATGATGCGCGTTTCAGTGAAGCCGGAGGAGAGATTGTCGGTTTGTATGCTCATAGGGTGATCTTGTTAGTCTCGCTTTTAGCCTTTGGACAGCGCTTTTAACGCCAGCTTGATGCCATCCGAAACGCCGGTGCCAGCAGGCACGACTTTTAATGCGATCAAGGCTTCTTTGTCCGAATAACCGAGCGCCAGCAAGGCATTTAAGATATCCGAGCTATGGTCGCCAGCGGCAAATGCCGCGCTGGCCGCGCCTATATCTGCGCCGAGTTTTCCCTTGAGCTCCAGCAGCAGGCGTTCGGCGGTTTTTTTGCCTATGCCCGGCACGCGGGTCAGCCTGCCTGCCTCCTGCAGCGTGATCGCCTGCGCCAGATCGGCGACCGACATGCCGGACAAAATCGACAGTGCAGTGCGCGCGCCCACGCCGCTGATCTTGACGAGCTGGCGGAAGGTGCTGCGCTCTTCGGCGGTGCCAAAGCCGAACAGCACATGGGCGTCTTCGCGTATTGCCAGGTGCGTGAGTAGCACGACCTTTTCGCCTAAGCCTGGCAGGTTGTAAAAGGTACTCATGGGTACATCGACTTCATAGCCAACGCCCTGGCAATCGACTAATAATTGCGGGGGATTTTTTTCAATGAGCGTGCCTGCGATGCGACCTATCATAAGACTGCTTTCATACTGTATGAATAAGCAGTGATAGTAAACGATTCTGGCTTGGTTGACGAGGGCGAATTGGCGATGATGTATCGGGGAGTTTAGCCGATCAGGCGTCCGGCGCGCACGCGCAGCCCCTTTTTTGCCAGTTCTGGCGCGATGGCGCCTAAGGTCGCCAGGGTATCGCCGCTGTGCGCATGGCAGATGGCCACCCCGAGCGCATCGGCGGCATCGGTGCTGGGCGTGCCTGATAGCAGCAAAAGCCGTTTGACCATCTCCTGCACCTGCTCTTTTTTTGCCTTGCCGTGCCCGACCACCCCTTGCTTGACTTGTAAGGCCGTATATTCGGCCACGGCGAGATCGGCGCTTACCAGCGCGCAGATCGCGGCGCCGCGGGCCTGGCCAAGTAATAGGGTCGATTGTGGATTGACGTTGACAAACACTTTTTCGATCGCCGCGCAATCGGGCTGATAGGTGAGTATGATTTCCGATACGCCAGCCAGGATGGTTTTGAGGCGCTCCGGCAGCGAACCGTCGACAGTCTTGATCGTGCCCGAGGCGATGTAGCTGAGCTTGCTGCCCTGTTTGTGGATGACCCCAAAACCTGTTGTGCGCAGGCCGGGGTCGATACCTAATATTTTCATTAATGCGTCATCGGTGAATTTTCTTTCTGGCTCAGGCCAGAAAGAAAAATCTTAGTGACGGAAATGACGTGTGCCGGTGTACAGCATGACCACGCCGCGCTCATCTGCGGCATCGATCACTTCCTGGTCGCGCATGGAGCCGCCCGGTTGAATAACGCATGTGGCGCCGGCATCGACCACCACATCAAGGCCGTCGCGGAACGGGAAGAAGGCGTCTGAAGCGACTGCCGAACCGGTTAAGCTCAAGCCGGCATTTTGTGCCTTGATCGACGCGATACGGGCGGAATCAATGCGGCTCATCTGGCCTGCGCCTACGCCCAAAGTCATGCCATTGCCGCAGAAGACAATCGCGTTGGATTTGACGTATTTGGCGACGCGCCAGGCAAACATCATGTCGGACATTTGTTGTGCTGTCGGCTGCAATTTGGTCACGACACGCAGCTCTTCCTGCGTGACGTTTTTGGCGTCAGGCGATTGCACCAGCAAGCCGCCGCCGACACGTTTGAAGTCGTAATTGTTGACGGCTGCACCAAGAGGAATTTCCAGCAAACGCACGTTCTGTTTTGCCGCGAATATCTGTTTGGCTTCAGCGGTAAACGACGGGGCGATCAAGACTTCGACAAACTGTTTGGCCACGATTTCAGCCGCTTTGCCATCGACTTCGCGGTTGAAGGCGATGATGCCGCCGAAGGCTGAAGTCGGATCAGTTTGCAGCGCCTTGCTGTAGGCGTCGAATGGTGTCGCGCCCAAGGCGACGCCGCAAGGATTGGCGTGTTTGACGATCACGCAGGCAGAGACGTCGAAAGACTTCACGCATTCCCACGCCGCATCAGAGTCGGCGATATTGTTGTAAGACAGTTCCTTGCCTTGCAACTGTGTGTAATTGGCCAGCGCGCCATCGACCGCTTTCAGGTCGCGGTAGAACGAGGCGGACTGATGCGGGTTTTCGCCGTAACGCATTTCCTGCACTTTTTCGAAGTGCATATTCAAGGTTTGCGGATAGGCGCTGCGTGTCGCGTGTGCCTTGTCTTCGCCCAGGCTGGTGAGGTAATTGGTAATGGCGCCGTCGTATTGCGCGGTGTGGGCAAACACTTTTTTCGCCAGCGTGAACTTGGTGTTGTAGCTGACTTCATTCTGGTTGGCGCTCATCTCATCCAATACCACCTGATAGTCGCTAGGGTCGACAATCACCACCACGTCTTTGTGGTTCTTGGCAGAAGAGCGCAGCATGGTCGGGCCGCCGATATCGATGTTTTCAATCGCGTCTTCCAGCGAACATTCGGCTTTGGCGACCGTCTGCTGGAATGGATACAGGTTGACGACCACCATGTCTATCGTCGGGATGCCGTGTTTTTCCAGCGCGGCAACGTGCTCAGGAAAATCACGACGCGCCAATATGCCGCCATGCACTTTCGGGTGCAGCGTCTTTACCCGGCCATCAAGCATCTCGGGGAATCCGGTGTAGTCGGCAACTTCGGTCACTGGCAGACCATTGTCGGCCAATAGTTTGGCGGTGCCGCCAGTGGAGAGCAGCTTGACGCCGCGTGCGGAGAGTTCGCGCGCGAATTCAAGAATGCCGGTTTTGTCGGAAACGGAGAGGAGTGCTTGTTTGATCATGGTAGTCGAAGGTAAAAAAATAAATTAGAGTAAGCCGTGCTGTTGCAATTTCTTGCGCAGGGTATTGCGATTGATGCCAAGTAACTCCGCAGCCTGCGATTGATTGCTTTCAGTGCGAGTCATGACCATTTCAAGCATGGGTTTTTCGACGGCGAGAACCACCATGTCGTAAATATTGGAAGCGGGCTGCTCACCCAGGTCGCGGAAATATTTTTCCAGGTTTTTGTGAACGGCTTCTTGAATGCTATCTTTGCTCATGCTGTATTTTTCAAATTTTTCTGTTAATGACGCTAATTGCTCAGCTTGTTCTTCTTGCTCGAACTGTTCGTTGACGATCTGTTCGCGCTCTTGAGAAAATGGGTTTGCCTGATTCATGCTGCCCACTTTTCTTCGGAGGGGCGGTATTGTAACCGCTCACTGACCTGACGATCAAAAAACATTTTTACGGCGTTCAATTGCTCGTCGCAAGAAGTTAACAGATTCATCTCTTGCCGGAATTCTTCGCCGCCGACTAAATCTTGTACATACCAGCCTATATGTTTGCGCGCGGTACGCACCCCCATGAACTCGCCGTAAAACGCATAGTGTTCGCGCAAATGGGCATCCATCAGGCCGCGCACTTCCGCTACCAGCGGCGGCGGCAGATAGCTGCCGGTCTTCAGGTAATGCTCGATTTCCCGAAAGATCCATGGCCTGCCTTGCGCGGCGCGCCCTATCATGATCGCGTCGGCGCCAGTCACTTCCAGTACGTACTTGGCTTTTTCCGGGGTGGTGATGTCGCCATTGGCCACCACCGGGATATTGACCAGGGATTTGACTGCGGCAATGGTCTCGTATTCGGCGTCGCCTTTATAGCCATCGGCGCGCGTGCGACCGTGTAGCGTCAGCATGGCAATCCCTGCTGACTCGGCAATGCGTGCGATGCTTAATGCGTTTTTATTCGCCCTATCCCAGCCGGTGCGAAACTTCAGGGTCACGGGCACATCGACGGCGCTGACGACCGCATCAAGGATGTCGGCGACCAGTTTTTCGTCTTGCAGAAGGGCGGAGCCACACCAGGCGTTGCACACCTTCTTGACCGGGCAGCCCATATTAATATCGATAATCTGCGCGCCCTTATCGACATTGTGTCTTGCGCAGTCGGCCAGCATCTGCGGATCGGCGCCTGCAATTTGTACCGCTTTTGGTTCCATCTCGCCTTCGTGATTGGTGCGGCGCGATGATTTTTCGGTATCCCATAACTTGGGATTGGAAGCGGCCATTTCGGAAACGGCGTAACCCGCACCCAGCTCTTTGCATAATTGACGGAATGGCCTGTCGGTCACACCCGCCATCGGTGCAACAAAGAGATTATTTCGCAGTTGATAAGGGCCAATGCGCACGATTTCAGGGAGGGGAGAATCTTGGGGAAGCGCTATTCTACCTGAATGTTGCCTAAATAATTGGCAAAATCGAGACGATTTCATCAGAATATTTTTTTCTATTTAAGCGCATTTTTTAATAGCTGAATGTGAACAAAAACTCTAAAACAGGCCTCTGTGTTGTACGGAAGCCATTCTTTGGAGGTGGCTGATTGATTACTGGTTATACTCGCTTCGCCCTTGAGCATCCAGGTCAGCAAGAACGCATTTCATCGATATCCGCCCGGGGTGCGGTGATCGATGAAATACGTTTTTAAATTAAGGGAGTGGTATTGTGAGTCAACAATCAGAAGGGGTAGTCCATAAAATTACGATAGTCGGTGGTGGTGCAGGCGGCTTGGAGCTGGCGGTGCGCCTGGGGAAAAAATTAGGCAGGAAAAATAAGGCCATCATCACTTTGGTGGATGCAAGCCGCACCCACCTGTGGAAGCCTTTGCTGCACCAGGTAGCCGCCGGTACGCTGGACAGCCATGCCGATGAGCGCGAGTATTTTGCCCTGGCGCGCTCAAATCATTTTGAGTTTCGTCTCGGGCGCATGGACGGCCTGAATCGCGACAAGAAAGAGATCTATCTGGCGCCCACCGTCGACGAAAACGGTGAAGAACTGTTGCCGTGTCAGGCCATCTCTTATGACACCCTGGTCATCGCGCTGGGAAGCCAGACCAACGACTTTGGCACCCCAGGCGCGCGCGACAATTGCATCATGCTCGATTCGCTGGCTGCAGCCGAGCGGTTTCATAAGAAGCTGATCAATTGCTGCCTGCGCGCGCAGTCTCAGGCACAGCTGGCCGGCGAAGGGCGCTTTACCGTGACCATCATCGGGGGCGGTGCGACTGGGGTAGAGCTGGCGGCGGAACTGCATATGACGACCAAGATCTTGTCGAGTTATGGCTTGCTCAATTTTCATCCCGAAAAAGATCTCAAGATCGTCATCGTCGACGCTGCGCCACGCTTGCTGCAAATGCTGCCCGAGCGCCTGTCTGCTTCAGTGGCCAAGGAGTTGCGCAGCATTGCGATAGAAATCCACACCAACGAGAAAGTGATGGAGGTGTCGAAAGAAGGCGTGAAGATGGCTAGCGGAAAATTTATTCCTAGTGGCATCGTGGTGTGGGCAGCGGGTATCAAGGCGCCCGATTTTCTCAGGGAGCTCGATGGGCTCGAGAGTAACCGCATCAATCAGCTGGTCGTGAACCGTCAGCTGCAAACCAGCAGGGATACGGCTATCTTTGCCTTGGGCGATTGCTGCGCCTGCCCGCAAGGGGAGGGGCAGCCGGCAGTGCCGCCGCGGGCGCAATCGGCGCATCAGCAGGCCAGCATGCTGGCCAAATCGCTAGCTCGCCATTTGCAGGGGAAGTCCTTGCTGGAATTTACCTACAAAGATCACGGTTCGCTGGTCTCGCTGGGAAATTACAGCACGGTCGGCAGTCTGATGGGCGCTATCGCCAGCGGCTCCATCTTCATCGAGGGCACGCTAGCCAAGTGGATGTACTGGTCGCTGCATAAACACCATCAGGTTGCGGTCAATGGCTTGTTCCATACGTGGCTATCGACCTGGGCCGAAACCATCGATAGAGTGCGCAATCCGCGGATTAAGTTGCATTGATTTTTTAAGACGATAAGGCAGTATGCATGCGCTTCCTGGCGACAAAATGGCCAGGAAGGCGCATGGATATTGCGTGCTGATTTCGGTTTTCTCTCTGCGGATAATGCAGTTAACTCTGCCCCCGCATTGACGTCGCTCTGAGGTAGACAAGTTTTGCTCTTTTGTGCCTCTTCCCGTATATTCCTTTGCAAACGCATAAATATTCAATAAATGGTTTTTCAGTCGGTCATAATGTTATCATTTGATTAATTTAAAAGCCGCGCTTCTAGGCTTTTATGCTTCTATGTATGCTTTTATGTATGTTTTTGGCTGTGCTTCTGTTTACGTTCAATTAGGCTTTTCATTCGATGAATCAATCAAAACCAGTAGAGCAATCTCAACATGGCAACCGTCGTTTCGTACTTGAAATGATAGGTTTTTCTGATGCGGAAAAAAATATGCTGGCGTCGACTTTCCGGCTGACCGGGCGACGCGATTTTTGTTACGTGCCGCCGGCTTCAGACGAGCAGCGGGCCGACATTTATCTGATCAATGCCGATAATGCCGAGGCATTAAAGGCCATGCGCGAACACGCGCCAAACGTGCATTCACCGGCAGTGATAATAGGTCGTGAAGCGGTCTCGGTCGGCTGGCCGTTCGTGCAAAAGCCGATACACTGGATGCGCCTGTTCGAGCATCTCGATGAATTGACCCAGGTTGCCTTGCTTGAGCGCAGCCGGCGTGAACAGAAGGCCGATCCTGACTGGGACGGCCAGACTTATCGCCGCGCGATCGATAAGAAGACCAATGAAGAGGCGCCACCGGCCGACAACCCGGTTCGCCTGAACGAATCTGTGCTGGTGGTGGATGACAGCGCCACTGTGCGCGCCTTTATGCGCATCAAGCTGGCGCCTTTTCACTTTGATGTCGATTACGCAGAGACCGGCGAACAGGCGATAGAAATGGCGCAGGCCAAATCGTATACCTGTATTTTTCTCGATATTCTGATGCCCGGCATTGACGGTTATGAGGTCTGTAAACGCATCAAGGGCAATAGCGACACGAAACAAACGGCCGTCGTCATGCTGAGCAGCAAAGGATCGATGTTCGATAAGTTTCGCGGCAACTGGGCCGGCTGTGACGCCTACCTGAGCAAGCCTGTGCCTGAAGATGATTTGCTCGCGACGATAGCGCGGTTTTTGCCCAGCGCCAGAGAATAGGCGGCGTTACCTTTGCGCCGACCGACCGCAGGGCGCCCCTGATCAGGCGGCGTTGCCCTGATTGATTTCGTCGATGCTGGTATCATCCAGATGGGCAATATCGCCCCACTGCAGCAGCGTCAGCGCATTGTTTTCGAAGCGAAACCGGTTGATGCTGGCGTTATAAATGGTGATCTCACGCTCGGCGTCCAGCGGCAAAGCCTTGGCGGCGCGATAGGCGCATTCGAGCACGCCACCGTGCGCGACCAGGGCAATTTTTTTTCCTTGAAACTGACGCGCATGGTGCTTGATCGTGCTGATACAGCGCAGTTGAAACTGTCGTATGCTTTCGCCGGTATTGTCAGCATCCGATGCTGCCGGCGGAAATTTGGCATCGGGGTCGCGTGAGCGCCAGACTGCATACGCCTCTGGAAAACGTAACGGCAATTCGCTATACAGCAAGCCTTCAAAGCCGCCAAAATTGCGCTCACGCAAACCTGCGTCGATGCGCGTGCTGATGCCCTGCAGCCGGGCGATTTCTCCAGCGGTCTGCAGCGCTCTTTGCAAGTCGCTGGAAACAATCGCATCAAGTTTTTCCGCCTGCAGTGCCGCAGCCAAAGCCTTGGCTTGCCGCGTGCCTTCAGCGTTAAGAGGGATATCCAGATGGCCTTGCAGTTTGCGGATGGCGTTCCAGGCGGTTTCGCCGTGGCGTATCAATAGTATTTCGGTCATGCTTTTTACTTGGTATTTACTCAGGTGCCTGGTTTGATCTGTAGCCAGAAGGTGACCGGGCCATCATTGGTGAGTGACACTTTCATGTCGGCGCCAAACTGTCCGGTCTCTACCTGGGCGTGTCGGGTCCTGGCCATACGCACAAAATAGTCGAACAGCTGGCGGGCAAGTTCCGGTGCGGCGGCGGGTGTAAATGAGGGGCGCGTACCAGAATTGGTATCTGCCGCGAGGGTGAATTGCGGCACCAGCAGCAGGCCGCCGGCGGACTCTGCCAGGCTGCGGTTCATCTTGCCGGCCTCATCGGAAAACACCCGGTAAGCCAGCAATTTTTTTAACAATGCATCGGCCTGTTTTTCGCTGTCGCCACGCTCGGCGCACAGCAACACCATCAGGCCGGCATTGATGGCGCCTGTGGTCAGGCCATCGACCGTCACGCTGGCCTGGCTGACACGCTGCAACAGAGCGATCATGCAGTCAAAGTCACTTTGGCAAATTTGCGCTTGCCGACCTGAACAACGATGCTGCCTGCCTCCACCTGCAATTGCCGGTCGCTGATCACCGCACCGTCTATTCTGACTCCGCCCTGATCCACCATGCGCATCGCATCCGACGTCGAAGGGCAGAGGTTGGCCTGCTTGAGCAACTGCGCGATGCCTATCGGCGCGCCGGACAGGCTGACTTCAGGGATATCGTCAGGAATGCCGCCCTTGGAGCGGTTGACGAAATCGGCCAGCGCATCTTCCGCCGCTTGTCTGCTGTGGAAGCGGGTGACGATTTCCTGCGCGATGGCGACCTTGATATCGCGCGGGTTTTGCCCTTCGCTGACGGCCTTCTTGTAGGCGGCGATCTGTTCCAGCGAGCAAAATGACAGCAGCTCGTAGTAACGCCACATCATCGTGTCCGAGATGCTCATGATCTTGGCGAACATGGTATTGGCCGGTTCCGTGATGGCGATGTAATTGTTCTTGGACTTGGACATCTTCTCGACGCCATCCAGGCCTTCCAGCAAGGGCATGGTCAGGATGCATTGCGGCTCTTGCCCATAATCTTTTTGCAGCTCGCGGCCAACCAGCAGATTGAACTTCTGGTCGGTGCCGCCCAATTCCAGATCAGAATGCAAGGCCACCGAGTCATAACCCTGCATCAGCGGGTAGAGAAATTCATGCACGGAAATCGGCGTGCCTTCCTTGAAGCGCTTGGTAAAGTCGTCGCGCTCCATCATACGCGCCACCGTGTACTTGGAGGCCAGCTGTATCATGCCGCGTGCGCCCAGCGGATCGCACCATTCGGAGTTGTAGCGGATTTCGGTCCTGGCCGGATCCAGCACCAGGCTGGCCTGCTTGAAATAGGTTTGCGCGTTGTCTTCTATCTGTTCGCGCGTCAGGGGCGGGCGCGTCACATTGCGTCCGGAAGGGTCGCCTATCATGGAGGTGAAATCGCCGATCAGGAAGATCACGTTATGGCCCAGATCCTGCAACTGGCGCATTTTATTCAGTACCACGGTATGGCCGAGATGCAAATCCGGGGCGGTAGGGTCCAGCCCCAGCTTGATGCGCAAGGGCGTGCCGCTTTGCTCGCTACGGGCCAGTTTTTGCGCGAATTCGGATTCGATGAGGAGTTCGTCAACGCCGCGCTTTGTAACCGCCAATGCGTGCTGTACGGCATCAGATAAAGGCAGGATGGTGGGCGAAAGTTTCTTTTGTGCTGGAGTGGAAGTCATTATTTAAATCATTCNNGAAGGGTTTGCAATGTATATCTTTCGATAAAAACAGTCAATTTTAACTTATTGCATGCGTCCATCAGATAAATCACCTCATTTAGCTTCTGGCAGCAGTTTGTTGTTAGGAACTACGCGCACCTCGCGCATCGTCTCGCTCTCCGCCCTGTTTTTCGCTCTCTGTGCCTTCGGCGCTGTTGCCGTAGCGCCAATGGCCCCCGATGCATCCGACCTGCCGGTCAAGACCATCACCCAGGAACTCACGCTCCCTACGCTTGATGAGCAAGTTGCCGCATTGCAAACTAATGCGCAGCATTTTGTCCGTGAAGAAAAAGTGTTGCGTGGCGATACCCTGGGTGCGCTGATGTTACGTTTGGGGATTGATGATGAAGAAGCGGGTAACTTCATCAAGGCTGACCCGACTGCACGTAGCGTGTTGCAGGTCAGGGCGGGCAAATCCATACGCGCGCAAACCAATGATGAAGGCGAGCTCGAATGGCTGCAGGCCGGGTTGCAGGACGCCGGCGACAAGCCCGGTAAATCGATCCTGATCACGCGCGATGCAAACGGCAAGCTGAGCGCCGTTGAAGCGCTTGCCAAGCTCGAGCGGCGCGTCGAGATGCGTTCGGGTGACATCCGTTCGTCGCTGTTTGCCGCAACCGACGATGCGCAAATTCCTGACAACATCGCCAGCCAGATCGTCAGCATGTTCGAGACCAATGTCGATTTCCGCCATTTGCAGCGCGGCGACCATTTCAATGTAGTCTACGAGACCTTCTGGCAGAACGGGGAGTTCGTCAATACCGGACGTGTGCTGGCAGGCGAATTCAATACCGTCGGCAAACTGTTTCAGTCAGTCTGGTTTGACGAGTCTGGCGGCAACGGCGGTTATTACAGCTTCGACGGAAAATCGCTGAAGAAGGCATTCCTCAAGTCGCCACTCGAGTTCACCCGTATTTCATCCGGATTTGCCATGCGCATGCATCCGATTTCCGGTCAATGGAAGCGCCATACCGGCGTTGATTTTGCCGCAGTGACCGGCACGCCGATACGCGCTACCAGCGATGGCGTGATCGAGTCCATCGGGCCCAGTGGCGGATACGGTAATCTGGTGGTGGTAAAGCACTGGTCAAATTACACCACGGCGTATGCCCACATGAGCCGTTTCGCCGCTGGTATGCGCAAGGGCAGCAAGGTCAGCCAGGGCGAAGTAATTGGTTACGTCGGTTCCACCGGCTGGTCTACCGGGCCGCACCTGCATTATGAGTTCCGCGTCAACAACCAGCCGCGTGATCCTTCCTCGATCAGCGTGCCGGCCGCCGCGCCGCTGGCGGCAAACGATTTGCCGCGCTTCAAGACTGTCGCCGCAGAGATGACGCATCGTTTCACTTTGTTGCGTCCCGAGCGCCAGACCGATGCGGTAAGAATCGCTTCACGATAATTGCAATAAAACCAGACAGGCCGAACCTTGTGTTCGGCCTTTTTTATTGGATCGCCATGAACAGCATGAAAAATTCTGACAGTCACTCTCACAGTAATATCTACATAGGATTGATGTCAGGCACCAGCCTTGACGGCGTCGACGGGGTTCTGGTCGAGCTGCCCCAGCAGGCCGAACTAGCCGACGGCGATAGCGCCATGCGCCTGCTCGCCAGCGCCTATCAGCCGTTTCCGGACGCGATGCGCGCCGAGGCAATGGCCTTGCAGCAGCCGGGCGAGAACGAGATCCACCGCGAGGCGCTGCTGGCCAATCAGCTTGCCGTCACCTATGCCGATTGTGTGGCTGCGCTCATGCAGCAGGCGCCAAAGCTGCCGCCCGCCCAGGTGCGGGCGATAGGCGCGCACGGGCAAACCATACGTCATCGTCCGGAACTCGGTTATACGCGGCAAACCCAGCATCCGGCGCGGCTGGCAGAACTGTGCGGCATCGACGTGATCGCCGATTTTCGCAGCCGCGATGTCGCTGCGGGAGGGCAGGGCGCGCCGCTGGTGCCGGCTTTTCACCGTGCGGTGTTCGGCCTGCCCGGGGTGTGCCGGGTGGTGGTGAATATCGGCGGCATCAGCAACATCAGCGTGCTGCACGCAGATGGCCGCACCACCGGTTTTGATACCGGTCCGGGCAATGTATTGATGGATGCCTGGATCGCGCAGCATCAGGCCAAAGCCTATGACGACAATGGCGACTGGGCCAGACAGGGCAAGCTGCAGCCCGAGCTGCTGGCGGCCTTGTGCGATGAAGATTTTCTCAGGCTGAATCCGCCCAAGAGCACCGGGCGTGACTTGTTTCGTCCCGATTGGCTCAGCGGTAAACTCAGGGTTTTTTCAACACTCGCTGCGGTTGATGTGCAGGCGACGCTGTGCGCATTCACCGCTGTGACCCTGGCTGACGCGATCAGCCTTCATGCCGCCGACGCGAGCGCCGTATTTGTCTGCGGTGGCGGGGCCTGCAATGCCAGCCTGATGCAGCAATTGGCGCATGAACTGGCGCGGCGTGGTAGCCATGCCAGCGTCGACAGCACCGCCAAACTTGGGGTCTCGCCCAATCACGTCGAGGCGCTGGCGTTTGCCTGGCTGGCGCAGCGTTTCACGCTTGGCCTGCCAGGCAATTTGCCGGAGGTGACCGGCGCCAGCGGCCTGCGCATACTTGGCGCGCTGTATCCAGCCTGAATCGAGTCTGAATCCAGCTTGAATCCTGCTTGATTGGCAAAATCTGGCTACAATCTCTCCATTCTTTTTCATCAGGCAGGAGCCCGCATGACGCATCTCATTTATATCGCCGACCCCATGTGCTCATGGTGTTATGGTTTTGCGCCGGAACTGCGCGGCCTGCTCGCCAGCTTGCCCGATGCGCGTTTGGACATCGTGGTCGGCGGTCTGCGCGCCTTCAATACCGAAGTGATGGATGCCGAAAAGAAGGCCATGATCCTGGGGCACTGGAAACATGTGGAAGAAGCCAGCGGCTTGCCGTTCACGCGCGACGGCATGGCGCAGCCAGGCTTCATTTACGATACCGAGCCGGCCTGCCGCGCGGTGGTCGCGGCGCGCATTCTGGCCGATGATTTGCCGTCAACCGCCATCCTCGATGTGTTCTTCGCGATCCAGCATGCCTTCTATGCCGAAGGCAAGGATGTCACCGATTTGCATTTGCTGGCGCAGATAGGCGCTGCTGCTCTGAACAAGGCCGCCGATACCGACAGCTTCGACGAGGGCAGTTTTTATGAAACCTTGAGCGCGCCGATGACCATGGCGGAGACGCGCCAAGACTTTCTGCAAACCAAGCAGTGGGGCATTAACGGCTTTCCCGCATTGCTGCTGGCGCATGATGCATCGCTGCACATGATCGCCAACGGCTATACCAAAACCGCCAATTTAATCGCGGCGCTGAAGGCGGTGCAAGCGACGCAACATACGCCATCTTAGCGTGCGAATAAAATCCAAATAATGGCAAGCCCACGCCGCCCTATTCATGCGCCTTGCAGACCATGTTGCCTGGAAACCCGCATGGATAGTGCGCTCTGGGCTTGCCATGTTTGAAAATTTGCATTATCGCTAGCCAGTTTCAGATTTCACCGCTAGAATCAATCCCGAAGCATCAGCTTCAACGTCGCTCGGACGGTTCCGGGCGCTTACGTACAATTCATCATGACACTATCCATTACTCCGCCGGGCCGGGGTGCCTCTGTTGACGCCGCTGCATCGTCTACTGCTCCCAGGTATAGTTTTTCCCGCATCAACCGCCTGCCTCCCTATGTCTTCAATATCACCGCCGAGTTAAAAATGGCGGCGCGCCGCCGTGGCGAAGATATTATTGATATGTCCATGGGTAATCCTGATGGCGCCACGCCGCCGCACATCGTCGCCAAGCTGGTCGAGGCGGCGCAAAGGCCGGACACGCATGGTTACTCTGCCTCCAAGGGCATACCGCGCTTGCGCCGCGCGATTACGCACTGGTACCAGTCGCGTTATGATGTCAAGCTTGATCCCGATTCGGAAGCCATCGTCACCATAGGTTCAAAGGAAGGCCTGGCGCACCTGATGCTGGCGACACTGGACAAGGGCGATACCGTGCTGGTGCCCAACCCCAGCTACCCGATACACATTTACGGCGCGGTGATTGCCGGTGCCGACATACGCTCGATACGCATGAGCCCCGGGGTGGATTTTTTCGCCGAGCTGGAGCGCGCGATACGCGAGAGCTACCCTAAGCCGAAGATGATGATTTTCGGTTTTCCCTCCAATCCCACCGCGCAATGCGTGGAGCTGGAATTTTTCGAACGCGTGGTCAAGCTGGCCAAGGAACACAATATTTTGGTGGTGCATGATCTGGCTTACGCCGACATCACTTTCGACGGCTGGAAAGCGCCCTCCATCATGCAGGTGGAAGGCGCGCGCGATGTGGCGGTAGAGTTTTTTACGCTGTCCAAAAGCTATAACATGGCAGGCTGGCGCATCGGCTTCATGGTCGGCAATAAAGAGCTGGTCGCTGCACTGGCGCGCATAAAAAGCTATCACGATTACGGCAGTTTTACGCCGGTGCAAGTGGCGGCGATCGCCGCGCTGGAGGGCGACCAGACTTGTGTGCAGGAAATTTGCGACAAGTATCAGCGCCGCCGCGACGTGATGGTCAAGGGCCTGCATGAGCTGGGCTGGATGGTCGAGAACCCCAAGGCATCGATGTATATCTGGGCGCATATCCCTGAAAAATATCGCCATCTCGGCTCGCTGGAATTCGCCAAGCAATTATTGGAGAAAGCCAGGTTATGCGTATCGCCAGGCATAGGTTTTGGCGATTATGGCGATGAATACGTGCGCTTCGCCCTGATAGAAAATGAAGCGCGCAGCCGTCAGGCCTTGCGCGGCTTGAAGGCGATGTTCAAGGATGAGCTGCTGGCGAATCCCGGGTAAATCAAAGCTGCAGGGGGGCGTTGGGCGCAACGCCTGGCCTGCAAATTTTTAAGCCAAGTTGTATTTTATTGAAATCGAAAATGAGCCAATACTGGAGCAAAGTCGTTCACGCGCTCACCCCCTATGTGCCGGGTGAGCAGCCGAAAATGAATGACATGATCAAGCTGAACACCAACGAAAACCCTTACCCGCCATCGCCGCTGGCGCTGGCAGCGATACAGCGCGCCGCGACACAGGATCTGCGCTTGTATCCCGATTCGAATGCCGATCAGCTCAAGCAGGCGATCGCCGGCTATTATCAGGTAGAGGCGCAGCAGGTGTTTGTCGGCAATAGCTCGGACGAGGTGCTGGCGCATGCCTTTCTGGCCTTGCTCAAGCACCAGCGGCCGATACTTTTTCCCGACATCACTTACAGCTTTTATCCTGTGTATTGCGGCCTGTATGAGATCGCTGCGCGCACCGTGCCGTTGCGGGAAGATTTCAGCATCAATGTCGATGATTACCTGGTGCCCAACGGCGGCATCATCTTCCCTAATCCGAATGCGCCTACCGGGCGGCTGCTGGCGCTCGATCAGATAGAGCGCCTGCTTCTCGCCACGCCTGATTCCGTGGTCGTGGTGGATGAGGCGTATGTGGATTTTGGCGGGGTCTCGGCGATTGCGCTGGTGAAGCAATACGCCAACCTGCTGGTGATCCAGACCTTGTCCAAATCGCGTTCGCTGGCGGGTTTGCGCGTCGGTTTCGCGATTGGCCAGAGCGACCTGATCATGGCGCTGGAGCGGGTCAAGAACAGCTTTAATTCCTATCCGCTGGACCGGCTGGCAATCGCCGGCGCCACGGCCGCGTTTGCCGATACCGAGTACTTCAATCAGACCTGTGCCGCGGTGATCGCCACGCGCGCCGCACTGGTCGAGCGCCTTGAGCAATTGGGCTTTGAGGTCGTGCCTTCAAGCGCCAATTTTGTCCTGATACGCCACCCGCAGCATGATGCCTGCCAGCTGCAGGCTTACTTGCGCGACAAGGCTATTATTGTCCGGCATTTCAAACAGCCGCGTATCGAGCAATATTTGCGCGTGACCATAGGCACCGCCGATCAATGTCTGCAATTGGCGGATGTGTTGGCAGATTTTCTTGAAGCCGGAAAATAAAGCAGTATATGTCCGTCATTGATCCGTCATTGTTAACCTCATTTATGCTTCCACATGCAAACACCTAGCCTACAGATCGCTCCGCAAGGACCCACATTTTCCCGCATCGTGCTCGGCCTGTGGCGCTTGTCGGCATGGAAGATGTCAGCGCAGCAGCGCCTCGCTTTCCTGCAGCAGGCGCTGGAGCTGGGCATCACGACGATAGATCAGGCCGATATCTATGGCGACTATCAGAGCGAAACCCTGCTCGGTGAAGCGCTGGCGCTGGCGCCGCAGTTGCGCCAGCAACTGCAGATCGTGAGCAAGTGCGGCATCAAGCTGGTATCGGCGGCGCGGCCATCGCACCAGATGCAGCATTACGACACCAGCCGCGCGCATATCATTGCCTCGGCAGAAAACTCCCTGCGCAACATGAAGACCGATGCGCTCGATTTATTGCTGATCCACCGGCCTGATCCGCTGATGGACGCTGATGAAATCGCCGAGGCTTTCCGGCTGCTGCAGCACAGCGGCAAGGTCAGGTATTTTGGCGTCTCCAACTTCACGCCATCCCAATTTGAGCTGCTGGCATCACGCTTCCCGCTGGTGACCAATCAAGTTGAAATGTCGCTGCTGCACATGCAGCCCTTGCACGACGGCACCCTGGATCAGTGCCAGCGCCAGCGCATCTCGCCCATGATCTGGTCGGCATTGGCGGGCGGACGCCTGATGNNGGCATCGCGCCCATGATCTGGTCGGCATTGGCGGGCGGACGCCTGATGAGTGCCGAGGGCGACCAGAGCGCGCAGGCGCAACGCGTCAGGCTGACTTTGGCACGCTTGGCAGAAGAGCTGGATCTGCCTGCCTCCACGATTGCCCTGGCGTGGATATTGCAGCACCCGTCCAAGCCTATGGTACTCACCGGATCAGGAAAAATCGCCGCGATACGTGATGCCGTGGCCGCCACCGGCCTGGTGTTAAGTCGTGAGCAATGGTTTGCCCTGTGGTGTGCTTCGGCAGGAAAAAATGTTGACTGAGGCCTGAATGTAGCCTTTAATCATTCAGGCTGTAAAATTTGGACCGGCTGCCACGAAACCGCGAAAACATTTCATGAGGCGTTAACCTTGAGAAACTTTTTTCAACCTATGCGCGCGTATCTCATCGCCAGGAAAAAACCTGCGACTGACATCGAGCAGTGGCGAGACGAGGTCTTGTCCGCAATCCTGCTGGTGGTGCTGATTTCCGGAATTCTGACAGCGATTCCCAGCGCCACCCTGGCGTTCCGCGAGCAGCTATGGTCGGTTATCTTTACGGATGTGATTGCGATCGTCTGGGTAGCGATTTTATGGCGGTCGCGGTTCATGCCTTTCAAGATGCGGGCATGGAATTTCCTGGGGCTCATCTATCTGCTGGGCGTCTGGTTTCTGCTGACGGTCGGTTCTGTCAGCCAGATTTACCTGATGGCCTTCCCTGTGATGACGGCCTTGCTGCTTGGTTTGCGGCCGGCGGTCTATGCCCTGGCACTCAATGCGGTCACCATGCTGGGCCTGGGGTATTTCTCGAATGGCGATATGCAACTGCAGCGGTATGCAGAGCAGCCGTTCATGCGCTGGTTTGTGATCACGCTCAACTTCACCTTTATCAATTCCCTCCTGACGATATCCTGCGGTGTGCTGCTGCAGCGTCTGGAAAAATCCCTGAGTGCCCAAAACGCTGTGGCCAATTCCCTGCTGCTCGCCAATGAGCAGTTGCGCCTGATTTCAGCGGCGGTTGCGCAAATTAACGATATCGTGATGATTGCCGAGGTCAGTGATGCGCCTGAGCAAGACGCGCGGCTGGTATTTGTCAACGATGCTTTTGAGCGNNCAGAGCTGATCAACTACACCAAGTCTGGCGACGAATTCTGGCTGGAAGAAGACATGCAGCCGCTGGCCAACAGCGAAGGAAAATGCACCCATTATGTCGCAGTCGGGCGCGACATTACCGAGCGAAAAAAAGCCGAGGCCGACATCCATACACTGGCCTATTTCGATGTCTTGACCGGCTTGCCCAACCGCCGTTTATTACTCGACAGAATGGGCGTACTGCTGGCCACGGCGCAGCGTACCTCGCTGGTCAGTGCGGTGCTGTTTATCGATCTTGATCACTTCAAATACATCAACGATGCCAGGGGTCATGCCACTGGCGACGCCTTGCTCAAGCATGTCGCCGCGCGCCTGAGCCACTTGCTGCGCGAGGTCGATACGGTGGCGCGCATAGGCGGCGATGAGTTTGTCGTGCTGATCTCGAATATCGCCAAAGACCTGAGTTCAGGCGCAAGTATCGCGTTAAGCATCGCCGAAAAAATCCGCCAGTCGATTGCGCAGGAATGTGATATCGAAGGACAGGCATACAGCTCGACATGCAGCATAGGTGTCACCTTATTGCCTAAGCTGGCGCAAAATACCGATGACCTGCTGCGCGAATCGGATACCGCGATGTATCGTGCCAAGGCGGCTGGCCGCAACCAGATCGCCTTCTTTGAAGAAAGCATGCAGGCCGAAGTGGAGCAGCGCCTCACCATGGAACATGATCTGGCCGAGGCGATCAAGGAAGGCCAGCTGCAGATGTTCATGCAGGCGCAAGTGGATAGACATGGCATACCCATAGGCGCTGAATTGCTGATGCGCTGGACCCATCCGGTGCGTGGCGCGGTTTCGCCAGCGGTGTTCATTCCTATGGCGGAAGAGTCGGGCATTATTCTGCAGCTTGGCGACTGGGCCTTGCAACAGGGCTGCATGATTCTGCTGAAGCTAAACGCGCATGGCTGCCGCTTCCCGCTGTCGATTAACGTCAGCCCCAGGCAGTTCCGCCAGGCCGATTTTGTGACCAAGGTCCGTGCCATGCTCGCTGCAAGCGGCGCTCCGGCAAGCAGCCTGATTTTTGAAGTCACTGAAGGACTGCTGATCGATAATCTGCAGGACACCATCGCCCGCATGCACGAGCTGTGCGCGCTCGGCATACGGTTTTCCATTGATGATTTTGGCACCGGATATTCCAGTTTATCCTACCTGAAGCGGCTTCCCCTGTATGAGCTGAAAATTGACAAAAGTTTTGTGCAGGATACGCCTGGCGATCCTAACGATACGGCGATTGTGCAATCGATACTGGCCATGGCAAAGCATCTGGGCTTGCGGGTCGTGGCCGAAGGGGTGGAAACACAGGCCCAGGCCGACCTCTTGATCGCCAGCGACTGCGATGCCTTGCAGGGCTATCTGTATTCGCGCCCGCTGGCGGTTGATGCCTGGCTGGCGCAACATGCTGGCGCGCGCCTGACTTGATGGTTTGGCTTGCCGCAGCAAGCCAAGCCGCAAGCCGTCTGGCTCAGTCGAAATTCATCGAGACCCCGGTAGTGAACAAGGTGTCATTTTTCTTGCGGCCAGGGCCGGGGTCGGTATTGCGCGCAAATGAGAGGCCGACATTGAGGTTGATCGCCTTGCTCATCGCCACCGCCAGGCCGGCGTCCCAGTTGGCGCGATATTCGCCTCTATTGTCCAGATTCGGCACCAGGGTCAGGCGCTGCTTGGCGCTGGTGGTCGAGGTCAGCTTGTGGGTGGATTCCTCTCCCAGTAGCAGGCCGGGGTAGCCATAAGAGCGGCGCAGGCTGCTGTTGACCAGCATGGAATCGAAGTAATGGTCTTCAATATAGGCCACGCCGCCGAACAGATCCCAGGTGGTAGAGGCTGTCTTGAGTGCATGAAAGCCCAGGCCCGCGCCCAGCTGGCTGCGCAATTTCAGGTTGGAAAATTTATTGCGCTCAAAATCGAGGCCGCCAAACGCAAACATCACGTTGCTCAGATTGTAGTCTTGCCGGCCGCCGAGGCGGGCTTGTTCGCTGGTGGTGGTGTCGCCTGAACGGGCGTACTGCGCATTGCCGTACAGCGAGGTCTTGTATTGCTCGGTCAGGCGCACGCCATCAGCATTGAGCGACAGATTCTTGCTGCTGGTGTTGCCGGAAGAAATGCTGGCGCCCAGGCCCAGCGTAGCGCGGAACTGGCCATCCGGTATCAGGGTGGCCTGCGCCAGCGCCAGACTGCCTATGCTGCACAAGCCAAGCGCCAGTGAGACTGAGGCGGCAGTTCGGGTACGGCGGGCAGGAGGAGAGATAAAAGTGTTCATGCAAGCTCCATGGAGTGAATTAATCAGGGATAGCGATGCGCCGATTCCTGCGGGAATCTGATCGTGGTTTAATGAAAGGGTGAGCGAAGTTTAGGCAAGCGGCAGCGCCGCAGCCTTGCGAAAAATCAAAGACGCGGCCAGACCTTGTCGCTCAGCGCAAAGGCCGGTTGCCGTTGTACTAGATAGTGTTTGGCAAAAAAGACGGGCATGCAGAAAAAAGGAGGGCATGCCACAGCGCAATACCCATGCGCCTCAGCGGCCGGGCATGCCCGGGAGGCGCATGAACAGTGCGTCCCAGGCCAGGCAAAAAATAAAACTCAAGTGTCCATCTGGTAAGTTTTCTGCATCCAGTCGATAAACAGTTGCACCTCGGGCCGTATGATCGCCTGCGCCTCGTGCACCAGGTAATACGCATGCGGCGGGGTTGCCAGTTGCGTGTCGAACAGGCGCACGACCTCGCCGCTCTCTATCAGCTCCTGGGCGAAATGCTGGCGCGTCAGCCCCACGCCGTGACCATGCCTGACCGCTTCCAGCAGCAAGCCCAGATCGTCCACGCGCAAGCCGGTGGCGGGTTCCGGCCAATCGAGTCCGGCCACTTCAAACCAGGGTTGCCACGGCTCCAGCGCCGAGCGCAGCAGCGTGGCGTGACGCAGGTCGGCCGGCTTGGTGATTGAGGGGATGGTTTTCAGATAGTCGGGGCTGGCGACGGCGAAGGCGGCTTCCACGAAGAGTTTTTTGGTGACCAGATTCGGGTATTCACCAGCGCCGAAGCGCACCTCGACATCGCTTTCCGACAGGCTCAGATCGTACAGCGGCACGAACAGGAATATTTCAATTTCTATCTCGGGATGCTGCCGGGTAAACCCCGCCAGACGCGGCATGAACATGTAGCGCGCAAAGGTCGGCGGTAGCGTGACCTTGACGCGCAGCTGATTTTGTGCGGTCTTGTTCGGCAACGGAAAATCGGTCAGCGTGCGCAAGGCGACCCGCACCACATCGAGATAGCGGCGGCCGAATTCGGTCAGGGTGACGGTGCGGCCTTCGCGCACGAAAACGCGTTCGCATAAGTGTTCTTCCAGCAGCCGTATCCGGTGTGACAAGGCCGATGGCGTGATGCAAAGTTCTTCGGCCGCGATCGCAAAAGAGCTGTGTCGGGCGGCCGCTTCAAATGCCGAAAGTGCGTGTACTGGTGGGAGTCTTGTTGCCATTGTGTTTCCGTGTAATTTTTATTGGTGTTGCATTAAGCTTCAGGCCGAGTGCGCGCATCGATGCGCATCAATACATGACTTGCCATCGCCAACGTGGCCGGTGATCGAGTATAAAATCTGATGGCGTTCGCAGTCCAGCTAAGTTTCTGTGATGCCTGCTGCCGGACCGAAAATCGGCACCCGGCAATCTGCAGTGACTGGCGCTGGAACCGTCCCGTGCATGATGAATTTCGAGTTCTGCTCTGCTAATTCGTCCGGTAACGCCTATTATGATGCGTTAGCGGGGATTTTCACGTATCCTTTCCCACTTCATTTTTAAGAATAGACATTATGGGCAATCGACTCTCAAAAATAGCCACCCGCACCGGTGATAAGGGTACTACAGGCCTGGGCGACGGCAGCCGCATCGACAAGGATGCGCTGCGCGTGCATGCCATGGGTGATGTGGACGAACTTAACTCGCAGATAGGCGTGCTGCTGTGCGAAGACATCCCCGCGCAAATGAAGCACGAGCTGGTGTCGATACAGCACGATCTGTTTGATATGGGCGGCGAGCTGTGCATCCCCGGCTACACCATGATTACTGAAGCGCAGGTGGAACGTCTTGACGCCTTGCTGGCGCATTACAACGCCGATCTGCCGCCGCTGAAGGATTTTATTCTGCCCGGCGGTTCGCGCGCCGCGGCGATTGCCAATGTCTGCCGGACTGTCTGCCGCCGGGCCGAAAGGGCGATCGTCAGCGTAGGCAAGAGCGAGACGATTAACGACGCGCCGCGCCAGTACATGAACCGCCTGTCGGATCTGTTGTTCGTCTTGTCGCGCGTGCTGAACCGCTATGCCGGCGGTAGCGATGTGTTGTGGGAAAAAGAGCGCCAGCGTTGACGCGAGCTTGTCGTTAGCGGAAGTGTCGTAGCCAGCGCAGACATACTACTCCCCTTGTTTTTAAATTTTTTTGCCAGTGACGCACGGTTTGCGTGCGTTGCTGAAAAATACTGGGCGGGGTATTGTTCCTGGGCGATCGTGCATGCCTGGCATGGCGCCAGCCGCGCGCTGCCCTCTGCCCATCTTAGGGCCGGAACCAGAGCCTGGATCTGTGTAGCGGCAAGGAGTCGGGTCTGATTAAGGGATTGTGCAATTCAAGAATGATGCGGTTTCTGATATCCGCCTGTTTGATGTATGTCTGGAAATACTTATTGAAGACGGCGTCAAAACTGCCATCGGCAATCGCGTGCTCCAGTCCGTTGGCCAGGTCTGCCGCCAGTTTTTTTTGCTGTGGCGCGACAAAGAAATAGAAGGCTGTCGGGTAGTGCAGCACGAAGGTCGTGTCTATTTCCAGCTGTAGTTCCGGGAATTTTTTTTGCTCGTCCCAGATTCCGATGACGGGACGTGGGAAATAATCAAAACGTTTCGCCTTGAGCATGTGAAGCAAGGCCTCGTCACTGCCTGTGATCACCGGCAAGCCATTGCCTCTTAATATCTCGGTGTCGGGCCAGAGATAGCCTTGTCCGGCCTTGAATTTCGCCAGATCCTCTTTGGTTTTGACCGCCTTGAGCAAGTTGGCCCGATCGCCGTTCACAAACGCAATACGCCAGCCAAAGAAGCCTTTATCGATGGGTATGCGAACCGGCAATATCTGCGCTTCACGCTCGTCGCTGGTCATGGTCCAGATGACATCGAGGTCGCCCCGGTTATGCGCCATATCGACGATCTGTCTGGCCTGAGGGACCGGTGCGCCCGGGATTTTTTCGATGACATAAGCCTCGCCGCTTTTTTTTGCGGCAAGCGTGAGTATTTCGACGATATACGATTCAATCAGGCCGTAGTCTTTCTCCAGATCCTGAATGCGGATGCGCTGAGACGTTTTCGGCGCTGCCGCATTCGTTTCTGCGGCACTGGCTGCCGGTAGGGCTGCCAATATGGTCGCCAATAAGGATGGGAGCAGTAGGCAAGCGCCGGACTTCGGAAGAAAATCAAGGAGATTGAATTTCTTCTTCCGCTCAAATCCTGTTGGCGTGACTATTCCCGGCATGAAATGTGAGTTGCTTGAACTGCGGTTGATCGCGATTAAGTTAACTAAGTTATTTAATTATTGGCCGCCAGTTTTACCCTGTTCAGGCCAAAGCGCTCGCGGATTGACGCTTCAATTCCCGCTGCATCGAGACCACATCCTGCCAGTAATAGCGCAGGGTCGCCGTGATCGATAAACTTGTCCGGCAAGCCCAGGATCAGCAAAGGCTTGGTGATGCCGGCTTGCGCCAGCGCTTCTGCCACTGCCGAGCCGGCGCCTCCCATGATACAGCCTTCTTCCAGCGTCACCAGCGCATCATGCGAGGCCGCGAGGGATTTCACCAGCTCGATATCGAGTGGCTTGATGAAGCGCATGTTCGCGACGCTGGCATCGAGCTGTTCGGCCGCTTTCAGGGCGGGCTGCAGCATGGAGCCGAACGCGAGTATCGCGATGCCGGCACCCTGGCGCCTGATCTCGCCCTTGCCGATAGGCAGGCTGGTCAGCTCTTTGCTTACCGTGGCGCCGATGCCGGCGCCGCGCGGATAGCGGATGGCGGCCGGCCCCGGATAGAGGTAGCCGGTAGTGAGCATTTGACGGCATTCGTTTTCATCCGACGCCGCCATCACCAGCATGTTGGGGATGCAGCGCAGGTAGGCGATATCGTAATTGCCCGCGTGCGTGGCGCCGTCGGCGCCGACCAGTCCGGCGCGGTCGAGTGCGAACGTGACATCCAGATTTTGCAGGGCGACATCGTGGATCAGCTGATCGTAGGCGCGCTGCAAAAACGTCGAATAAATCGCCACCACCGGTTTGATGCCTTCGCAGGCCATGCCGGCCGCGAAGGTGACCGAATGCTGTTCGGCGATGCCGACATCGTAATAGCGCTGTGGGAATTTTTGTTCAAACTCCACCATGCCCGAGCCTTCGCGCATGGCAGGCGTGATGCCGACCAGACGTTCATCCTGCGCCGCCATATCGCATAGCCAGTGGCCAAAAACNNTTGCCGGGGCCGTGATACAGAATCGGGTCGGCCTCAGCCAGCTTGTAGCCCTGGCCTTTTTTGGTGACCACATGCAGAAACTGCGGACCCTTGAGGTTCTTGATGTTTTGCAGCGTAGGGATCAGCGATTCCAGATCATGGCCGTCTATCGGGCCTATGTAATTGAAACCGAATTCTTCAAACATGGTGGCCGGAACGATCATGCCCTTGGCATGTTCTTCAAAGCGCTTCGCCAGCTCCAGTACCGGGCCAGGCAAGACCGATTTGCCGACATTGCGCGCCGCCGCATAGAATTTGCCCGACATTAAACGCGCCAGATGGCGGTTGAGCATGCCTACCGGCGGCGAGATCGACATGTCGTTGTCGTTCAACACCACCAGCATGTTGATGTCGTCGTGCACGCCGGCGTTGTTCATCGCCTCGAACACCATGCCTGCGGTCATCGAGCCGTCGCCGATGATGGCAACCGAGTGCCGGTTCTCGCCCTTGGTCTTGGCAGCCAATGCCATGCCAAGCGCGGCGGAAATGGAAGTCGACGAATGGCCGACGCCAAACGTGTCGTATTCGCTTTCGGCACGACGCGGGAAGCCGGAAATGCCGTTGAGCTGGCGCAGGCTATGCATCTGGTCACGCCGGCCGGTCAGGATCTTGTGCGGATAGGTCTGGTGGCCGACATCCCAGACCAGGCGGTCTTCCGGCGTGTTGAATACGTAGTGCAGGGCGATCGTGAGTTCTATCGTGCCCAGGTTCGACGACAGATGTCCGCCCGTCTTGGAGACGGAATCGATGACAAATTGGCGCAGCTCGTCTGCCAGTGGCGCGAGCTGGGCGCGCGGCAGTTTGCGCAGATCGCCGGGGTTGTTAATGCTGCTGAGTAAACTATGCAAATCCATATCACGCTTTCCGCTGCACGATCAAATCTGCCAAATCACGCAGATGCTGTGCTTTTTCACCAAACGGCAACAATGCCTGATGGGCATCCTTGCGCAATTTTTCCGCCAATGTTTTTGAGGCTTCCAGGCCTAACAGTGACACATAAGTGGGCTTGTGGTCGGCGGCATCCTTGCCCGCCGTTTTGCCTAGCGTGGCAGAGTCGGCGGTCGCGTCAAGCACGTCGTCAACGACCTGAAACGCCAGCCCGATGGCGTCGGCGTAGCCAGTCAGTGCAGTAACCTCGCCGGCACTTAAGCTTTTGCCGCTCATCGCGCCGAGCAAGACCGATGCGTTGAGCAGGGCTCCGGTTTTTAAACGGTGCATCTGTTCCAACTCTGCCAGGTTGAGGGTCAGGCCTACGCTGGCCAAGTCGATCGCCTGTCCGCCACACATGCCAGTCGAGCCGGCGGCCCTGGCAAGTAGCTGCAGCATGGGGAGCTTGCGCTCGGCGCTGGCATCAGCTTCGCTCAGGACCAGAAAAGCCTGCGCCTGCAGGGCGTCGCCCACCAGCAGGGCGGTGGCCTCATCATATTTAACGTGTACCGTAGGTTTGCCGCGTCGCAAGGCATCGTCGTCCATGCAGGGCATGTCGTCATGCACCAGCGAGTAGGCGTGTATCATTTCAAGCGCTGCGGCGGCGCTGCTCAATAATCCGGCGGGTGCATCGAATAAGCGCCCGGCGGCGAACACCAGCAGCGGGCGCACGCGCTTGCCGCCATCCAGCGCCGCGTATCCCATCGCCTCGTGCAAGTGGGCGGGGGTGGCTCGCACATCTGGCAGAAGATACGCTAAATTTAGCTCAAACTCAGAAAGGGTGGATTTCATCCATTCGTCGAACTGAGTGCTCATGCGCTTGCCTCGTCTTCACCGGAAAATGGCTTGAGCAGGCCGGCATCGAGCACTTTCACTTGCTGTTCAACTTTATCCAATTGTCCGGCGCAGTATTTGATCAGCTCAGAACCGCGTTGATAGGCGCTTACCGATGCTTCCAGTGGCAATTCGCCGGCTTCCATTTGTGCGACTAATTCAGATAGTTCCGCCATGGCCGCTTCAAATGAGGCTGGTTGTGTGCTTGTAGGCAATTTTTTTGACATAAATGAGCATGCAAGATAGATTGCAACAGAAAAACAAATGTAACCTGACATTTTAGTGCAAAGCACTTGCGGCGTGTGGACATATCGTCTGAATGCGGATTCCATCAAATGCCGTTGAGGGATTTTTAAAAATGCTCAAAAAATAGGCTAAAATTGCGTTTCAAACATTTCCATGTGGAAATTAATGGAATATAGTGTAAGCGTAGAAAACGTTTACTTTTGTGAATGCGATAGCATAAGATTATTATCTTACATTTACTTACACTTCTTCACTGTTGAGCTCTGGTTTAAGGTATTAAAGTGTTGAGATGTGGAAATGTTTTTTTGTTTCCTCCACAGTCTCGCTAATAGTTGTATATTGTGCACCCATTGCCGCCATGTCATCGATCCCAACCGACAATTTGCGTCGTCCCGTTCCGCCACAGCCTACTGTGCGTGGCGATGTCTGGCAGGCGCTCATTCAGCAGGTGACACATTTGAGCGTTGCGCAACTCGATGCTTTTTCGGCCAGGTTATCCAATGCCTTGTTTGCGGCATCTGAGCAAAATACGGATTCCAAAGAAGCCAATCTGGCTTTTAATGCCGCAAGATTGTTAAAAAACAACGCTTACGCATTCTACTATCTGACTTCCGGCGCTATCGAAGCGAGTTTTCGTAAAGAAATCCAGTCCCTGCGTTCAACTGCAGTTGTTACGACCTCTGAGCAAGATGTTGCGATGACGCTGGTGTCGTATGAAGAAATGGACAGGAAGCTGGCGCTGGGGCGCGTCAGTCGCGCGCTGGAGCTTACCAATGCGGAAGAGCTGGCTGCGCTGAATATGCGCCTCGGCAGTGTTTTGGAGCGTGAGAGCCTGAACATTGCGCAAAATCCTTTCCGGCCAGAAGTATTTCTGAACACGCTACAAGCAGCCTGGTGTGAATTTAGCCCGGATGTCACGACGCACCATTTGATTTTGCCCTTATTGCGCTCTGATATTCTGTTTGATCTGACGCCAATTTTGCGCACACTTAATGAGACCCTGGTTGCCAGGGGTATTTTGCCGGACCTGCAAGAGTCATACCGGATAAAACGTAACGACAGCCCGGCGGCTCCCGAAGCAGAAAAAAAACCTGAGCTGTCAAACAGCGAAGTGGCGGAAAAATTAAGGAAATATTTTTCTGAGCGCAATGCACAGACTCAGCCGGCACAAAATGAAAGCGCGCAGCGCAATAGCGCCGGATCATTCCAGCCGGCGTCTGCTGGCTTTGGCCAGTACGACGGGCAGGCGCATGCGCCATACAATGCGGTCGATACCAAATTGTTTCAATACCTGGCTGATCTGCAAAAAAATATGGCCATGCGCCAGTTGGCCACCGGTGCGCATGAGGCTATGCGCTTGTCGCAAATGCGCGAGCAGATGCCGGAACTGCAGCATGGCGGCGTGGAAAAAAACACCGTCGAATTACTCTCCAAAGTGTTCGATACGGTGTTTCACAATCAGGATATCCCGCCAAAAATCAAGGAACTGATCGGCTTACTGCAAGTGCCGGTGTTAAAGGCGGCCTTGATGGATAAGGAATTTTTCTTTCAGGAAGCGCATCCTGCGCGCCGCCTGATCGATTTGTTGTCTAAATACAGTGCGTCCTGGGATCAGCAAAAAGGCACTGAGGATCCGCTGTTCCAGACCATGCAGCGCAATGTGAGTCGCGTGCAACAAGAGTTTGATAAAAAGGTGGATTTATTCGATGAAGTGGTTTCCGAGCTGGAAACCTTCATGGAAAAAGAAGAGGCTGCCAGGGCGAAGGAAATTCAAGAGCCTATCAATCGCGCCTTGCAGAGAGAGAAATTCAAGCAGGCCAATATCGCGGCGACCAATGAAGTGGCGCTGCGTGTTGGCACCGGTGAAGTTGTGGCATTTGTTGAGACCTTTCTGGAAAACCGCTGGACCAAGGTGCTCACGCTGGCCTATAGCGTTAAGGAAGACAAGCCACATGCGGTGGTTGATGCAATCAAGACCATGGACGAATTGATCTGGAGCGTGAAACCCAAAATTACCCTGGCCCAACGTCAGGAGATGGTCAACCGCTTGCCCGCCGTTCTCGCCAGATTAAACAAGTGGCTAAGCCTGATCAAATGGGAAGACGCTGATCGCATGCAGTTCTTTGCCGATCTGGCCGAATGTCATGCGTCCATCGTGCGTGCCCCGCTAGACTTGACGCCCGAGCGCCAATTGGAAATGGCGGTTGAGGTCGCACAAAAAGCTGCCGAGCGCCGCCTGGAGAAACGTGCTCTGGCCGAAGAGGGCAAACAGATCGAGCAAGCGCCGGATGATTATGTTGAGATCGTCGCCAATCTCGAACGCGGTGTCTGGCTGCAGTTCACCAAAAAAGACGGCACTACCCATAATGTAAGGCTGGCGTGGGTCAGCCCTATGCGCAGCCTGTATATTTTCACTTCCAGCCAAAAAGAAAAATCCTTCTCGGTTTCCACTGAAGAACTTGAGCAGAATTTCCGTGATCACAAGGCGCAGATTCTGGTGCTTGATAAGGTTGTCGACCGCGCTCTCATGACTGCGCTTGAGGACAATGAAAAACAGGAAACAGCAGAGCCTGTTTCCTGATTGTTGATATTGATCGGCATGCGCTCATGCCAGGTGCTGATTTTCCCGAAAAACGCTGTTCCTGTTTCCGCTTATTCTATTCGTAGGCGGGCAATCGTTTCTGTTCGTCCCTGGTAAATCGCTGATTACGGAGTTGCTGCCAGACCAGCAGGCGCTGTTCTTCGTTGACTGAGCTCAAAGTATCGTTGATCCGGCGTTTTTCATTCAGATAGGCGGCGATACGCGTTTTCCATTCCGCTTCCTCCCTGTCGACTTGCGCTAACCTGGCCGCCGCTTCCGCTGAGGTCGCCGCAGCCCGCATGCGATATACCTCATCTTCGCTGGCGCCGCGAGTGCGTAACTCCCTGGCATATTCTTCCAGGCGCACCACTTGGTAAGGCGCCTCTTTGGCTTCGCGCAAAGCCGGCGACATGGCCGCATCCAGCGCTTTCATCCTGTCCCGTTTCTGTGCTTCGCTTAAGGCGTTATTCTGGCTGATTTCCAGGCGGCTGATGGCATCCACGTCATAGGCATCGTCAAACCCGAACATCGCGTTACTTTCTTTGCTGCTGAAGAATAGTTTTCTCGCTTCCTGCATGTCTTGCAGGCGCAACCGTATGGCCACTGCGGCGTTGCTGCTCAAGTGAGAGTGAACGGATGTCTTTTCGATGTCAGCCAGTGCCTCTTTGTATCGGATGTAGCGCAAGAGTAAATCTTTGGCTTCGATCGAGGCTGACCGGCCAAGTTTTTTCTTCAGCTCTTTTTCAATTTCGGCAATAATTTCTTGCAGCGATTTCTCTCCTGTCGCGGCGAGGTAATAATCAAACATCAATCGCAAATCAGCGCTGACGATCAGTTCGCCATCGGCATTTTGCGTCATCTTGCCGTCAGCGGAGGTTCCTTCCATGGATCGTACAAACGCAAACGGATCGCTGTCCTTTTTCTGCGCTTGCGCCGCCACTTCACTCTCCGTGTGTAAAAAATAGACGGCAAAAAAAACAGCGACAGACATCGTCGCTACAATCAAAAACAAGTACTTTTTTATTGTCATACGCATGCATTCCGCCCCTGGATCAGTTCAGCTTATTTTTTGCCTGTAGCTCACAAGCCGAGGTTTTTTAAGCGGTTGGCGTGCTGGCGATAGATGGTGACCGGGTTGGTCTCAAAGAGGTTGACCAGGCCTATGGTCTGATTGACTTCGTCAAGGTGGTTCATGGCATAGTCATCGCGGATGACCTTGCCCAGATGGCTGGAACAGCTGGCGACCAGGCCGTCATTCTTGGCCGAACCGAATGCCAGCGAAGTCAGGGCNNAATTTCAGCGCGCCGGCCGTACTCAGCGATTTGGCTGCCGCCAATGAGTCCTGCGTCAGGCCTGAACCACCCGAGAGAAAATTGATGATGCTCGCCAGACCATTGGTAATCGACACAATGACGGCATTTGACAGAGATCCATCCGGCGCAACGCCGAGTAAGATGTCGGCGACTTTCGAGCCGCGATTGACGCCGCCGACCGAGGTCATGGAGGCCACCAGATCTGGTCTTACCGAAGCGACATATCGTCCTGTCGGTCCGCCGTGGCTATGGCCGATCAGGTTGACCTTGGCGGCGCCAGTGACGGCAAGGATTTGTTTTACCTGCGTCAGCAATTGCTCGCCTCGCACTTCCGTGCTGTTGGCTGCGGATACTTGCGTTACATAGACCTTGGCGCCGTCCGTGCGCAATGCAGCGGGAATGCCATACCAATATTCGACCGGACCAATGTTGTCGAAGCCAAATAAACCGTGCGCAAGCACAATCGGGTATTTTGTTTCCGTATAGCCGGCTGCCAATGATGCTGCGGGCAGAGCCATCATGGCGATGAAAAATGCGCTCACACTTCTGATGATCGTTATCTTTGCTTTCTTTGTTCTGTTCATTTTGTCTCTTCCTTGTTTTGTTTTTTTAATGAATCCAAGCGGGCATCAATGTTGCGGCAAACTTCCTCGTGTCTCTAGCGGAAGCCCGCTTCAGGCTAATTTCTGCCATAGTTATTAGCAAGGTGCTATGCAGCATAAATTATTGCGAAAATAATATTTTTTTGAGACGGCGGTCGCTTGACGGTTGCTTGATATGTCCAGATCGCATCATCTGATGTGAGTTCTGTATGGCTAGAGAGAGGGAGGATAGAGCAATAAGTGAGTGGAATTGCGCGAAATTAGACGAACTTCACTAAAGTTTGTATCTGTCGCCCGGAGTCCTCAATATCGTATGTTTGTCGCAACAGGCGTTAATCCGGTTTGACGTTTCTATTTAAAGAGGGGGGGGTATTCGGCCCGATCCGCATTTTGTCTGATTCAGGTATAATTCTCGGTCTTGTCCAAAATTTCCTCTCTTCATTCGTTTTGCGTTTTACGTATTGAATTTTCGTCCCCCTAGGTATTCCGGTCGAAAACAGGTATTTGTGGATTCTTTCTCTCTTAGGTTGGTGCAAATTAATTTGGGGGGTGGGGATGTCCGATCTGGCTTCTTTGTCTACACTCGCGCGTTCTGACGCGCAACTTCCGGTTCACGTCTATTTTGATCAAACGCTGTTACAGCGTGAGATCAAGCAACTTTTTCAATCTGGCCCGCGTTATGTCGGTCATGAGTTGATGGTGCCCAATGTCGGTGACTATGCCACGCTTGCCTCTGAAAACGGCGGGCGCATGCTCGTGCGCAATGCTCAGGGAATAGAGCTGATGTCCAATGTCTGCCGTCACCGGCAGGCGCTGATGCTGGGCGGTCCCGGCACCAGCGGGCGCGGCAATGCCAAAAACATCGTCTGTCCGCTGCATCGCTGGACTTATGATTTAAAAGGCGAACTGATAGGCGCGCCGCATTTTGCTGACACGCCATGCCTGAATCTTTCCCAGACGCCCTTGCAAAACTGGAACGGTTTGTTGTTTGAGCAAAACGGCTATAACGTCATGGGAAAAATGGCCAAGCTCAGCGTGACGCAAGATCTGGATTTTTCTGGCTACATGCTCGATCACGTTGAAGTGCATGAATGCGATTACAACTGGAAGACCTTCATTGAGGTGTATCTGGAAGATTATCATGTAGAGCCGTTTCACCCGGGTCTGGGCAGCTTTGTGACCTGCGATGACCTGCGCTGGGAATTTGGCGATGATTACAGCGTACAGACGGTAGGCGTCAACAATGGCTTGCTCAAGTCAGGTTCGGAAAAATATCGCCTGTGGCAAGAGCAGGTGCTGAAGTTCCGTCAGGGCGATGCGCCTAAGTACGGCGCAATCTGGCTGACCCTGTATCCCAATATCATGGTGGAGTGGTATCCGCATGTGCTGGTGGTGTCGACCTTATGGCCGACCGATACCGGCAAGACAAAAAATGTAGTGGAGTTTTACTATCCGGAAGAAATCGTTCTTTTCGAGCGCGAATTCATAGAGGCGGAGCGCGCGGCCTATATGGAAACCTGCATCGAGGACGACGAGATCGGCTTTCGCATGGATGCCGGGCGCAAAATACTGATGGAGCGCGGCGTCAGTGAAGTGGGTCCGTATCAGTCGCCGATGGAAGATGGCATGCAGCATTTTCATGAGTGGTACCGGCGCAACATGTCGTTTTAACGATATCGATTGTTAAACAAAGGGGGAGCGCAGCTTCCCCTTATTTTTTGGATCTGAATATGCAATCCCTGTGGATGCTGGTTGCCAGTTTTTTGTTCTCTATCATGGGTGTCTGCGTCAAGCTGGCTTCTGCCTACTACAGCACGTCTGAGATCGTGGCTTATCGTGGCGCCATCGGCATGCTGATGATCTTCTCCATCATCAAATGGCAAGGCGGAAGCTTGCGTACCAGCATGGCGGGCGATCATCTGCGGCGCGGTGTGGTTGGGGTTGCCGCGCTGTGGTTGTGGTTTTATGCGATTGCAAATTTGCCACTGGCAATGGCGGTCACGCTCAATTACATGTCGCCGATCTGGATTGCCGCGATCTTGTTTGTCGGTGCCTGGTGGCATAACAAAAAACGCCTTGAGCTGAGCATGTTGCTGGCGATTGTGCTTGGGTTTATTGGCGTGATCCTGTTGCTGCGGCCGACCATCAACGCCAATCAGCTTGTCAGCGGGGGTGTTGCGCTGATTTCCGGCATGCTGGCGGCGCTCGCCTACATGCAGGTGAGAAAAATGGGTTTGCTGGGCGAGCCTGAATATCGCGTGGTTTTTTACTTTTCTACGGTTTGTGCGGTTGCCGGATTGCTGGGCACGATGGTATCAGGATCCATATCACCGCAAGCGCCTTCGAGCTGGCATGCGCATGAAGCGCGGGGCTTAATTCTATTGCTGGTGGTGGGATTGACCGCAGCGAGCGCGCAGGTCGCCATGACACGCGCCTACCGGCTTGGCAACACCCTGGTGACAGCTAATCTTCAATATGTTGGCATCGTATTTTCCAGTATCTGGGATGTGCTGATCTGGCACGATACGCTGCACCCGCTGAGCTGGTTAGGGATTGCCGTCATCCTGAGCAGCGGAATAATCGCAACTTTTTACAATACCAGAAACGCCCGGCCCAAGCTTGACACCGATTCGATTGGCTCTGAATGATCAAGGTGGCGCATAAATTGTTCTCAATGATTGCCTGCTCAGGGAACATCAGGTATTTTTCTGCTATTGAATGCAAACGGGAGTAATGATGTACACCACGCTGATATCGGCACAAGAGTTGGCCAATCAAATAGAGCAAGCGGACCTGGTGATTGTGGATTGTCGCCATGATCTGACGGATGTTTCTGCCGGCCAGAAAGCGTACGACAGCGGTCATTTGCCAGGCGCGCGTTTTGTCCATCTGGATCAGAAATTGTCCGGCCCCAAGTCTTCTGCATCTGGCGTATTTTGTGGCCGCCATCCTTTGCCGGAAAAACAGGAATTCATTCGTCATTTGCGCGAACTGGGCATTAATCATGCTAGCCAGGTAGTCGCCTATGATGCGCAAGGATGCATGTATGCCGCCCGTCTGTGGTGGATGTTGCGTTGGGTCGGGCATGCGGCGGTTGCCGTTCTTGATGGCGGTTTGCCAGCCTGGACCGCACAAGGTTTTGCACTCGATAATAGTGAGCCAGTTTCCGTTGCGCCTGGCGATATAGAGCTTAAGCCAAGTCTGGTTGCACAGTTTGATGCCAGCGATGTACTCAATAACTTAAGCACAAACACCCATACTGTGGTGGATGCGCGCGCGCCGGATCGTTATCGCGGCGAAAACGAAACCATGGATCCGGTAGGCGGACATATACCGGGTGCCAGAAATCGCTTCTTTAAAGATAATTTGCAGGCGGACGGACGCTTTAAATCCGCACAGCAATTGTGTGAGGAGTGGTCAGCGATAATTGCAGACCCGGCTAAGTCCATCATGCAATGCGGCTCGGGCGTGACGGCTTGCCATAATCTGCTGGCGCTTGAAGTTGCCGGTCTGGGTGGCGCCGCTTTGTATCCAGGATCCTGGAGCGAGTGGTGCGCAGATCCGCTGCGGCCGGTGGCAAGCGGTGCCGAGGCCTGATTTTGTGTGCCTATTTGCGCGGCAGTTGCCACGGCGGCTCAGCTTGCACCAGAAAGTGATGGTCACGATAATCCGGCATCCAGTCCCGTAACCGGCGATCTTTTTGATCGCGATTGTTCCAGTTTAACGATGCTGAGTCACAAACAAGACCAATGCCACGCCGCAGGCAATCAGGACGATCTGGGGAATGGTTTCCCGCAAGCTGGCGCGGCGCTGCATTTGCGGCATCAGATCGCTGACGGCGATATAGATGAAACCGGAAGAGGCGAACACCAGTACGTAAGGAATCAGGTTGCTGGCGCCTTCGAGCATATAGTAACCAAGTACGCCACCAACCACCGCCATCATGCTGCAGATGAGATTGTAAATGTAGGCGCGCATGCGGGAAAATCCGGCATTGAGCAAGACGATGAAATCGCCGATTTCCTGCGGGATTTCGTGGGCGATGATGGCTAGTCCTGTCACCAGCCCCAGCTTAGGATCTGCCAGGAACGCGGCGGCGATCAGAATGCCGTCAGTGAAATTGTGCAGGCCGTCGCCGACCAGAATCATCCAGCCTGCCTTGCCCGCCTCATGGGCATCATGGCCATGTTCGTGATGATGGCCGTCGCCTTCGTGATGATGGGAGTGGCGCAGGATGGCGAATTTTTCAAGCAAGAAAAAAGCCAGCAAGCCGCCCAACAAACAAGCGAACAGCGAACGTGGATCAGCGCCCGATTCAAACGCTTCCGGCAAGGCATGCAGCAGCGAGGTAGACAGCATGATGCCGACAGAAAGGCTTACCATGCGCTCGACCATCTTGGAGAGCAGTGAAAATGAAAATATCGCCGCAGCAGTAATGCTCAGCAAGCCGGCAATGGCGGTGGTGAAGAGGATGGATAGCAGGGTGGAGTGAATTTTAAGCCTCGAATCGTCAAGCAAATTGCAACTGGGTTGCAAATTAGAACATAGAGCGGGCTTTTGTGCAAATGCTGCCGCCTGCTTGCAGGGGCAATGCGGCTAAAAGATGGAAGTAAAAAACGGATGAAAGGATAGTGTGAGAGGCTGAAAATGCACATGAGGCATGCCCTGACACGCAGACCCCATGCGGCTTGCAGCAATGGCAGGCTGGAAAGCCGCATGGGACTTGCGTGGTGGCGATGCCTTGTTTTAGAGTTCGGCGCCGTTAAAGTGCGAGGCTAAACAATGCCCAGGTGATGGGTGCCGGCAGACAAGTCCCGCCCCTTTGCTTCCTTGCCGCGCAATTTGATTGCCAGGCGCAGCTCGTTGACAGAGTCGGCATTGCGTAAGGCGTCTTCATAGGTGATCATGTCCGCCTCGTGCAGATCGAACAGCGCCTGGTCAAACGTCTGCATGCCCAGCTCGCCGGATTTTTTCATGATCTCCTTGATTTCATGTACATCGCCCTTAAAGATCAGGTCGGAAATCAGCGGGGTATTCAAGAGAATCTCAATCGCGGCAACGCGGCCTTTTTTTCCTTTGACCGGCAGCAATCGCTGCGAAATAATCCCTTTCAGATTCAGGGAGAGATCCATCAATAGCTGGGGACGACGTTCTTCCGGGAAGAAGTTGATGATGCGGTCCAGCGCCTGGTTGGCGCTATTGGCGTGCAGCGTTGCCAGGCAAAGATGGCCGGTTTCAGCGAAGGCGATGGCGAAATCCATGGTTTCGCGTTCGCGGATCTCGCCGATCTGAATCACGTCTGGCGCCTGCCTCAGGGTGTTTTTGAGCGCGACGCCCCAATCTTCCGTATCCAGGCCAATTTCGCGCTGGGTGATGATGCAATTGCCGTGAGGATGGACATATTCGATCGGGTCTTCAATGGTGATGATGTGACCATAACTATTGGCGTTGCGGTAGCCTATCATCGCCGCCAGCGAGGTCGATTTACCTGAGCCCGTTGCCCCCACCATAATGACCAGGCCGCGCTTGGTCATCGCTACTTCTTTTAATTGCTCGGGCAAGCCCAGATCCTCAAACTTGGGAATCGCCGTGGTAATGGTGCGCATGACCATCCCCACTTTACCTTGCTGCATGAAGGCCGACACGCGGAAGCGGCCTATCCCCCCCGGGCTGATCGCAAAGTTACATTCTTTGGTGGCTTCAAATTCCGCAGACTGCTTATCGCTCATGATGGCGCGCGCCAGATCGATAGTGTGGGCGGCGGACAACGGCTGATTGGAAACGGGAGTGACCTTGCCGTCAATCTTGAATGCCGGCGGAAAATCTGAGGTGATAAATAGATCAGAACCATTTTTGCTCAGCATTAGCCTGAGCAAGTCGTTCATGAATTTGGTGGCTTGATCGCGTTCCATTTTTCTTCCCTTATCGGTACAAATTGCTGCTGATTAATGTGGCCTAGCCAGGAAAGTTTTCCGGGATTTTTGCGGAGGCTCTTGCGACGCTGGCAGAAATGACATTACGGCGCACCAGGTCGGACAGATTCTGATCCAGGGTTTGCATGCCGACATTGCTGCCGGTCTGGATCGCAGAATACATCTGCGCAATCTTGGATTCGCGAATCAGGTTGCGAATCGCCGGCGTACCGACCATGATCTCATGCGCGGCAACGCGACCCGAGCCATCCTTGGTTTTCAGCAGGGTTTGCGAGATGACCGCCTGTAATGATTCTGAGAGCATGGACCTGACCATCTCTTTTTCTTCCGCGGGGAAGACGTCGACGATACGGTCGATGGTTTTTGCGGCGGATGAGGTATGCAAGGTGCCGAATACCAGGTGACCCGTTTCCGCTGCTGACAGTGCCAGGCGGATGGTTTCCAGATCGCGCAACTCACCGACCAGGATCACGTCGGGATCTTCCCGTAGCGCCGAGCGTAAAGCGTTATTGAAGGAATGTGTGTGCGGGCCGACCTCGCGCTGATTGATCAGGCATTTTTTTGATTCGTGGACGAATTCAATAGGGTCTTCCACCGTCAGGATATGGCCGTACTCATGTTCATTGACGTGGTTGACCATGGCTGCCAGGGTGGTTGATTTGCCTGAGCCGGTTGGCCCGGTCACCAGTACCAGACCCCTCACCTTGAGCGCAAATTCGGCGAAACTTTTGGGTGCGTTCAGTTGCTCCAGCGATAAAATTTTCGATGGAATCGTCCGCATGACGGCCGCCGCACCACGTTCCTGGTTAAATGCATTGACACGAAAGCGTGCCAGGCCGGGGATGGAAAAAGAGAAATCGCACTCCAGATTTTCTTCGTAATGTTTGCGCTGGGCATCGTTCATGATGTCATAAATCAAACCATGAACGTCTTTGTGCTCCAGCGGAGGCAAATTGATGCGCCGGACATCGCCATGTACACGTATCATAGGAGGCAAGCCCGACGATAAGTGAAGATCGGAGGCGTTATTCTTGACCGAGAATGCCAGTAATTCTGAAATGTCCATTTATAATTCCGATGAAATAGTAGTGTAGGCGCCGATAAATCTTTACTACCTGATTATGTCCTTAATCTCCGACAACTTGCAAGCCGTGCGTACCGATTTAGTCGCTGACGCCCTGAAGGCCGGGCGTGATCCGCAACATATTAGCTTACTTGCCGTTTCCAAAACATTTGGCGCCGACGCCGTGGCAGAAGCTGCCAGGGCAGGACAGCGCAGTTTTGGCGAAAACTATCTGCAAGAGGCGCTCGACAAGATGCAGGAGGTTCGCATACTGTTGCCTGATGTTTTGCTGGAATGGCACTTTATAGGCCCCATCCAGAGCAATAAGACACGCCCGGTTGCAGAGAATTTTAGCTGGGTGCATTCGGTCGACCGTGAAAAAATCGCCAGCCGTTTGTCAGAACAGCGCCCTCAGGGTATGCCGCCGCTTAACATTTGCCTACAGGTGAATATCAGTGGCGAGGCGAGCAAAAGCGGCGTGTTGCCGACAGAGGCGGTAGCGGTGGCCAAGCGCATCGCCGCGCTCCCGGGTTTGCGTTTGCGCGGTCTGATGGCGGTACCCGAAGCCAGTGATGATCCGCTGGTACAAAGAGCCGCCTTCAGGCGGTTACGTGAATTGAAGCAAGAAATTGAAGCGCAAGGCATACCGCTTGATACGCTGTCCATGGGTATGAGTGGCGACATGAACGCCGCGATAGCGGAAGGTAGTACCATGGTACGTATCGGCAGCGCAATTTTTGGAAAAAGAACATATGCATAAATTAAAAATAGGTTTCATCGGCGGCGGCAATATGGCCAGCGCCCTGATTGGCGGTTTGCTTGAGAAGTTAACCGTCCCCGCCAACATTCATGTGGTTGACCCCAATCAGGATGCCTTGATACGGATGGACAGCGAATTTGGCGTCAGCACCGCCTTGAGCATAGACGCCAGCCTGGCACAGATGGATGTCATTATTCTGTCGGTCAAGCCGCAGCAGATGCGCGATGTGATCGGTGCGCTGGCGCCTTTCCTGTCCGGCCAACTGTTGCTGTCTATCGCCGCCGGGATACGCGCAAGCGACATCTCGCGCTGGCTGAATGGCTATGACAAAATTGTCAGGACCATGCCGAATACGCCTGCACTGATCGGTCTGGGCATTACCGGCCTGGTGGCGCTTTCCGGCGTAGACCAAGGCCAAAGGCAGGCGGCGCAAGACATCATGCAAGCGGTGGGTGCCACCGTCTGGCTGGAAGACGAAAGCCTGATCGATGCAGTCACGGCAGTTTCCGGCAGCGGTCCTGCCTACGTGTTTTATTTTATCGAGGCGATGCAACAGGCGGCCATAGAGCTGGGGCTGAATCAGGAACAGGGGACGCAGCTTGCCATGGCCACCTTCAATGGCGCAGCGCAACTCGCGTTGCGCTCCAATGAACCCGTGTCGGTATTGCGCGAGCGCGTGACATCCAAGGGTGGCACCACTTATGCGGCGCTGTGCAGCATGGAGGATAGCGGCATCCAGCCAGCGATCATCAAGGCGATCAAGGCCGCCGCCGCCCGTGGCAAAGAGCTGGGTGACGAATTCGGCCATCAGGTCTGAAGCCTGAGCCTGACTTGCCAATGAGATAAATCAGCAGAGCGCTTGCGAGCGCTTGCCATCTCGGCGCTTCATGAAGCTGGTTTTTAAAAACAGGCAGAGCGGGAGTAAGGCCCGCCGCGATGCTGTAGCCGGAGGATGTCGGTCGGCTCAGATCGAGGCAAAAACCAGAGGCAGTGCAATTGCTATCGGGAGTCGCACTTGCCTCAGGACAGCTGAACTACATGCGCTTGGCGGCTTCTTTCTTTACTTTCTTGGCTTCTTTTTTTTCTTTCGGGGATTTGGCCGGTTCTTTCTTGACGGCTTTTTTACTGTCTTGGCTCTTGCTCATGATGTTGACTCCTTGGTGGTAAGTTACTGCTAAATGCGGTGAAATGCGGCGGAACTGAAACCAGCTCCATGGTCCGTCACCGTTTGATTATAGATCAATCGCGCTATGCGGCACGCATCTTGGTACTATTCGGGGTTATTAAATTCTGTGCGTCGCATATTGCCCAGGCTAATGCCTGATTGCACACTCTATATCGGGTTCCTTACCATCTAATGAAAATACCAAAAAGAATTCAACCGCTAGTCGAAGAGGGCTTGGTCGATGAGGTGCTGCGCCAGCTGATGAGCGGCAAGGAGGCCACCGTTTATGTGGTGCGCTGTGGCGATGAGATACGCTGTGCCAAAGTCTATAAGGAAGCGAATCAACGCAGTTTCAAGCAGGCAGCATCGTACCAGGAAGGCCGCAAGGTCAAGAATAGCCGGCAGGCCCGCGCAATGGAAAAGGGCACGCGTTACGGGCGCAAGATGCAGGAAGAGGCGTGGCAAAACGCCGAAGTCGATGCGCTATACAAGCTGGCGGCAGCCGGGGTTAAGGTGCCTAAGCCGTATATTTGTTTTGAAGGCGTCTTGCTGATGGACCTGGTGACGGACGCCGCCGGGCATGTCGCACCGAGGCTGAACGACGTGACACTGACGGCTGAACTGGCATTGACATATCACGCGCAATTACTGCATCAGGTCGTGCTGATGTTGTGCGCCGGCGTGATCCATGGCGATCTGTCGGAATTTAATATCCTGCTCGACGAGGAAGGCCCGGTGATCATCGATTTGCCGCAGGCGATTGATGCTGCCCACAATACCGAAGCGGGCGTCATGCTGGAGCGCGACGTGGCTAATCTGGCCAGTTACTTTGGTCAGTTTGCCCCTGAGCTTTTAGTCACACAGTATGGCAAGGAAATCTGGACACTCTACCTGGCGGGACAGTTGGAAGCGGATACCGTGCTGACTGGCCGCGTCGCTGCGCATAAGCGACCCGCTGATGTGGGTGCCGTGATGCGTGAAATCGAGTTGGCGCGCAGGGAGGAAGAGGAGCGGCTGCGCCATCAGCAGGAAAATCACCAGTAAGTGGCAGCAACGCTGATTGTCGCGCGAGCTTATTTGTGCGTAGCGGGTGCTGACGCAGCTTGTATTTTTCTTAGCGCCGGTGCCATGCGCTGCCAGATCTGCCAGACCGAGAGCGCTTTGCCGAGGAACGGGAGGATGCGGCGCGGTTTGAGGATAAGGATGGCAGCCACAAGTGCGGCCGCAATAGCGGGGCGCTTGACCAGTTTTTCGGCCACTTGCACGCCCATTTCAGCGAAGCTCAAGGATGCCTTGAGCTGCCGTCCCTGCAAGACCAGCAGCATGCGTTCTGCCTGGCTCTTTGCGATGAGTGCCTGGCGTCGAAGCAAGAGTTTTTCTGCGTGTCCGGACATGGCTTATCGCTGCTCTTCCGTCGTCGCTTCGGCAGTGCCTGCGTTGCGCAACGTGCTAGTGTCACGCTTTAATTCTTCCAGCGAGTAAGCCAGCAAGCGGGGTTTCTCGCGCATCGCGGCGCGTAGCCACCAGCCGAGATAAACCGCAATACCGGTAAATACCCCTATCAGCGTCAGCAATACGGCTTCGCGATGATGGTCCCAAAACAGCACGACGAGCAGCAGGATGCTCAGCAGTACCGCGATTCCTGCACAAAACAAGGCAACGACTATCAATAGCAGATAAGAAGAATAGCGCGCCATTTCTTCTTCTACTTCGACGGTGATTAACTCCAGTCGGGTATGCAGCGTTCCTAGCAGCGTGCCTGCCAGTCGGGCCAGCGAATCGGCAATGGCCATGCCTTATTTGCTGCGGCTGATGAGCAGGCCAAGCAACAGGCCGACGCCGGCGGCAATGCCTGCAGACTGCCATGGATTCTCTTTGACATACACATCCGTGGCGTGCGCTGCATCTTTGGTTTTGGTGATGACGATATCCTCAATGCGGGCAACTTCCGCCTTGGCGTTTCTGAGGGTGGATTCAAATTTCGCCTTGGCGGATTTGAAGCCTTCACCGGTCTGCTGTTCTGAGTTTTTCAGCAATTCCTCAGCATCCCGAATGACCTGGGTCAGGTCGTGCATAAGCTTTTCTTTGTGCTGTTCAGCAGAGTTCATGATGATTCCTCTCAGGTGGTGAATAAAATACTATCAATATAGTGTATGCCTATTTTTTTGACAATGTTTGAGATAGCTCAACAAAGCCCTTGTGCTGAATTTGGCTCAGTTCAATGCGTAATCAAGCGCTATGCCAGCAAAGATCGCTGCGCCTAGCCAATTGTTATGGCGAAATGCGGCAAAGCAAGACATCCTGTCGCGCCCCCGGATCAGGAGGTAATGATAGNNGCGGCAACATCATATTTGCCGAAAGTGATGGCAGACGTTTTAATGCCGATCTTGAGGTCGTCGTCCCGGTCGACCATGGCGTATTCGGTATCGTAAGCGACCGCCCAGAAAATATTCGCGATCAATAATATCCAGGCGATTGCCGGTACCGTATTCTGGATGGCAGCAAACGCCATGGGAATGCCAAAGCCAAAGGCTATTCCCAGGTAGGCTTGCGGAATGGCAAAGAATCGCTTGAAGTAAGGGTAGCTGGCGGCGATCAGTACGGCGGCAATCGAGTATTGCTTGGTCAAGGTATTCAGCGGCAAAATCAAGGCGAACGAAATTACCGCCAGCACCGCTGCCACCAGCAATGCCTCCCAGCCGCGAATCTTGCCGCTGGTGATAGGGCGTTGCTCGGTGCGCTTGACGTGTTTGTCAAAGTCTCGGTCGGCATAATCGTTGACGGCGCATCCGGCTGAGCGCATCAGGACGGTGCCAAGGGTAAAGATCAGGATGATTTTCCAGTCCGGCCTGCCATCCGAGGCTATCCATAGCGCCGCCAGCGTGGGCCAGAGCAAGAGCAAGATGCCTATAGGCTTGTCAAGCCGAACCAGTTGAAAATACAGGGAAAGGCGGTTGCGGGTAGTGATAGCGGTCATGAAGTGAAGGCGACCCATGTCGCGGAAGTAAAGTGAGGAAATCGCCGGCGCCAACCCCTGGCGCCGGCAGTTAAACCTTATTGCGCCGTGGCAGTTTCATCGAGCATAGTCACGCCGGGCAAATTGCAGCTTAGCACCGCCTGGCGTATCGCATCGATTGCCGCCTGACGGGTAAAGCTCTTGCGCCAGGCAATGACCACGCGTCTGTCAGGCACCGGGGCGCTGAATGGCAGGTAGCGCAGCAGGCCGTCTTCTGCATTGAGGTTGGTGATGGATGCCATAGGCAGCACCGTGATCCCTATGCCGGAGGAGACCATGTGGCGTATGGTTTCCAGCGAAGACCCCTCAAACGTGCGTGCAATGCCATCGCTGGCGGTGGAGAAGCGCGCCATTTCGGGGCAGACTTCCAGCACCTGGTCGCGGAAACAATGGCCATTGCCCAGCAGTAGCATGGTTTCGGATTTGAGTTCCTGGGCGGACACGTCGGTGCGATCTGCCCAGGCGTGGTCTTTCGATACCGCAACCATGAACGGTTCATCGTAGAGCGCCTGCACCATCATGCCCTGATCGGGCAAGGGCAGCGCCATGATCGCCGCGTCAAGTTCGCCCTGGCGCAGCAAGTCCATCAATTTGACGGTGAAGTTTTCCTGCAAGATCAGCGGCATTTGCGGCACCTGCCGGATCATGGTCTTGATCAGTGTAGGCAGCAAATACGGGCCTATCGTATAGATGACCCCAAGCCGGAACGGGCCGGACAGCGGGTCTTTATTTTGCTTGGCGATTTCCTTGATGACGGCGGTCTGTTCCAGCACACGCTCAGCTTGCGTCACGATCTGTGTGCCCAGCGGCGTGGTCGAGACTTCGGTGCCGCCGCGTTCAAAAATGGTGACGCCGAGTTCATCTTCGAGTTTTTTGATGGCGACGGATAGCGTGGGTTGTGCGACAAAACACGCCTCTGCCGCATGTCCAAAATGTTTGTGACGCGCTACAGCAACGATGTATTTTAGTTCAGTGAGTGTCATGGCATCAGTTTGGCACAGACTATCAGAAGCGTCAGCAAACGATTTTTTATTTGTCGCGGAAAATAAATGAAAACGGGGGAGTATATTTCAGTACGCTTGTTGATATTGCGATAAAGCCATGGTTTTTTACTATACTACTACCTAGTATTTATTTTGTTGACTTGTGAAAGAGATAAGTTTGCAATTTACTTATCCCTTTCATTCTTACTTACGCATTACCTTCGTCTTGCTGTCAGATTCAGGTGCGCACAGCTATGGCTGGCTTAGCCGGGCTGCCTGCTCATGGCGCGGGTCAGTTCATGGTGGCCTTGCGCCATGCCACTTTCTGGCACCAGTTCGCCTTCGCGGCTCCTGACCTCGGCCAGTTGGGCTGCCAGGCGTTCCGGTGCGTCCTCCCCGTGGCCTATCCAGCATCCCTGGGTCATGGTGATATTGGCGGCTTCAATACTGCCGGCACCCGCGCACAGAATGGCGCGCGTAGGGGCATTCTCTGCCACCAGGACCAGCATCGCCGGGACGACGTCGGATGGCTTCAATGCCGCCAGCATGGCTTCAGGAAACAGGCTCTCTGTCATGCGCGTGGCAGCGGTCGGGGCCAGGCTGTTGACGCGGATGTCGTACTTGGCGCCTTCAAGTGATAAGGTCTGCATCAAGCCCACCAGCGCCATTTTTGCCGCGCCATAATTGGATTGGCCAAAATTGCCGTACAGGCCGGAAGAGGATGTCGTCATCATGATGCGGCCGTACTTCTGTTCGGTCATTATGGCCCACACAGCCTTACAACAATTGACGGCGCCCATCAGGTGCACGTCCAGCACCAGCTTGAAATCGTCCAGCTCCATCTTGGCAAAACTCTTGTCGCGCAAAATGCCTGCATTGTTGACCAGAATATCGACGCGACCCCAGGTATCCATGGCCTGTTTGACCATGGCCTGCACCGCGGCGAAATCGGTCACCGAGGCGCCGTTGGCAATCGCTTCGCCGCCGGCGCTCCTGATTTCCTCCACCACTGCCAGCGCGGCAGCCGATGAGCCGCCGGAACCGTCCCTGGCGCCGCCGAGGTCGTTGACAAGCACTTTTGCACCGCGTTTGGCCAGTGCCAGCGCGTGTTCGCGCCCTAATCCGCCACCCGCGCCGGTGACGATCGCGACGCGGCCTTTAAAATCGATGCTCATGTTGTTTCCTGTTAAAAAATGAAGGTCATTGGAAGGGCTGCTTATTTGATGCTGATTTGATGCGTGTTCATCGCATATTTTATCCCGATCCCGGAATAGCATGAGTGTTCTAATTGCTTTTGGGTGCTAATTTTTTCTGCATCATGATTGCACCACCCAAAGCCGGGTCCAGTTGATAGCCCGCAAAGCCGACATCGGTGTAGAGCGCATGGGCCGGCGTGTTGCCCTCCAATACTTCCAGCGTGATCTTGCAGCAGCCGTGTTGCCGCGCCAGCTGCTCTATGTGCGCGAGCATTTTTCGGGCAATCCCCTGGCCGCGATAGGTGCCGAGAACGGCGATATCGTGGATGTTCAGCAAGGGCTGGCAGGCGAAAGTCGAAAAACCCTCTATGCAGATGCTGAGCCCGGCCGGCTGATCATCGACGAAGGCGAGGACGACATAGACGGTCGGGCGTTTTTGCAATTGCTCAATCAGGTTGGCCTGGCAGAAATCGGACAGCGGCTCGGCGCCTCCCATGGGGTCGCAGGCATAGGCGTTGAGCAGTTGCAGGGTGGCGGCGGCGTGTTGCTGATTGCTCAGGTCGGCATTGATAATACTTAGCATCGTTTTCCTTGTTGCCTTGTTGATTAATTGGGACGCGCAAATGTAAAGCTAAGTGTCTACACGCGCAAGAATTCTTCTTTCTGCCCCAGCCAGCGCTGTAAATGCGCCTCGACCGTGGGCAGGTCGCGTTGCAGCAATTCGCCCGCCAGCTTGCGGGCTTTTTCTACCAGCCATTGATCGGTTTCCAAGTTGGCAAACCTGAGCATCGCTTCGCCTGACTGGCGCGCGCCGAGAAACTCGCCGGGACCACGCAGCTCCAGATCCTTGCGCGCGATTTCAAAGCCGTCGGTGGTTTCGCGCATGGTCATCAGCCTTTGTTTGGCGGTGCCGCCCAAGGGGCCTTGATACAGCAGCAAGCAGACGCTGGCGGCGCTGCCGCGGCCAACCCGCCCGCGCAGCTGGTGCAATTGCGAGAGACCAAAGCGTTCGGCATGCTCGATCACCATCAGGCTGGCATTGGGTACGTCGACCCCCACTTCGATCACCGTAGTGGCGACTAATACCTGTACTTCGTTACGGATGAAGGCATCCATCACAAGGTTTTTGTCGGCCGGTTTCAGGCGCCCGTGCACCAGGCCGACATTCAGGTCGGGCAAGGCTTCGGCCAGCATTGCGTGGGTATCGGTGGCGGTCTGTAGTTGCAGCGCTTCGGATTCTTCAATCAGCGGGCAGACCCAGTAAACTTGCTTGCCTTCTTGTGCGGCGGCATGCACGCGCGCGATGACTTCGTCGCGCCTTTGCTGGTCCACCATGCGTGTGACGATGGGAGTGCGGCCCGGCGGCAATTCATCGATGCTCGATACTTCCAGGTCGGCGTAATAGGTCATTGCCAGTGTGCGCGGAATCGGTGTGGCTGACATCATCAGCTGATGCGGTACCTGACCGTCTAGCCCCTTATTGCGCAGGCTCAGGCGCTGGCCTACGCCAAAGCGATGTTGTTCGTCGACGATGACTAGCCCCAGTTTGGCAAACTGCACGCTGTCCTGAATCACGGCATGGGTGCCGATCACCAGCTGCGCCTCGCCTGAGGTGGCCTGGCTCTTTGCCAGCTCTTTTTCTTTCTTCTTCAGGCTGCCGGTGAGCCAGGCGGTGGTGATGCCCAGGGGCTCCAGCCAGGCGGCGATCTTGCGGAAATGCTGTTCGGCCAGAATCTCGGTCGGCGCCATCAGCACCGCCTGAAAGCCACTGTCGATGGCCTGCACCGCCGCCAGTGCCGCGACGATGGTCTTGCCGCTGCCTACATCTCCCTGCAATAAGCGCTGCATGGGGAAATCCTGTTTCAGGTCGGCGCGTATCTCTGCCAGCACGCGCTCCTGCGCGCCGGTCAGCGTGAAGGGCAGGCTCATCAGGAAGGCTGCCGACATTTGTCCGACCACAGGCAATGAGGTGGCGCCCTTGGTGCGGCGCGCCGCCTGCGCGCGTTTTAGGGAAAGCTGCTGCGCCAGCAGTTCATCAAATTTCATGCGCTGCCACGCCGGGTGTTCATGCTCGATCAGGCTGTACTGGTCGGCGTCGGGTGGCGGGTTGTGCAGCAGTTTGACCGAGGCTTCAAAGCCATCAAGTTGCAGCTCGGCCAGCAAGGCGGGCGACAGCGTATCTTGCCAGTTGACCTTGTTCAGCGCGCTGCTGATCGCCTTGCGCAACATCGCTTGCGATACGCCTTCGCCAGCCGGGTAGACCGGCGTGAGCGCGGTCGGCAGGGCGGCGCCTTGGTTGACCATTTTGTAGTTGGGGTGCACCATTTCTGCGCCGAAAAAGCCGTGGCGCAATTCGCCACGCGCGCGCACCCGCGCACCGATCGCCATCTGGGTGGTCTGGCTGCCGTAAAAATTCAGGAAGCGCAACACCACCTGCGAAGTGTCGTCAGCGATGGTCACGACCAGCTGGCGTCTGGGGCGGTACTGGATGTCGCATTCCGTCACCACGCCTTCCACCTGCACCATGCTGCCACCGCGAAAACCGGCATCGCGCATGGAGACGATCTCGGTTTCATCTTCGTAGCGCATCGGCAGGTGCAGGACAAAATCCATCTCCTTGCGCAAGCCCAGGCGCGCGAACTTATCTTCCAGCCTGACGGCGGGCTTGGGCTTTTTGGCCTTCGCCTGCTTTGGCAAGGCGCTTGGCGCATCGATCGTGGGGGCTATTGTCATGGCGTGTAAAATAGCGGACGTTTTAAGGTTTTAAACAGGGCAAATTGCATCGCATACCCGCTTAGTGTACTGAATGCTCAGACTTTGCGATAGTATTTTACTGGTATTTTATACAGTATATTGTCTTGGGCTACAGCGTTGGCGACTTTTCCTATTTGTTTTTAGTCGTGAACAAGCTCAACTGTTGCTCATTTTTTTAGAATTTCCTTTTGCCGCACGCACTATCCATGCGCCTTTCCAGGTATTTTGTGCCTGAAAGGCGCATGGATAGTGCGTGTTTAATTTTCATATTATATTTTCTTTCATGTATTCCTTGTCCGATTTTGATTTTGATTTGCCCGAGGCATTAATCGCGCAAATGCCCTTGCCGCAACGCTCCGCCTCGCGCCTGCTGAAGGTTGATGCACAAGGTGAGGGCCTGCACGACCAGGTTTTTACCGATGTGCTTGAGCAATTGGCCGAAGGTGATCTGCTGGTGTTTAACGATACCCGCGTGTTGAAGGCGCGTTTTTTTGGCGTCAAGGAAACCGGCGGCAAAGTCGAGGTTTTGGTCGAGCGTGTGCTGGCCAACGTCGGTGAGCAAAGAACGGTGCTGGCGCAGGTGCGCGCCTCCAAATCGCCTTCTGCCGGAAGCAAGATACGCCTGGCAGAGCAGTTTGATGTCGTTGTTGGCGAGCGTGTCGGCGAGTTTTATACCCTGCAGTTTCCCGGTGACGTATTTGAGCTGATCGAGGCGCATGGCCGCCTGCCCTTGCCGCCTTACATTACGCATGATGCCGACGGTTTCGACGAGCAGCGCTACCAGACCGTGTATTCACGGGTGCCCGGTGCCGTAGCCGCGCCCACCGCCGGCCTGCATTTTGATGAAGCCCTGCTGGAACGCTGCCGCGCCAAGGGCGTGCGTTTTGCCTATGTGACGCTGCATGTCGGTGCGGGCACCTTCCAGCCGGTGCGTACTGAAAATCTGGCAGGGCATCACATGCACAGCGAGTGGTACACCATCGCGCAAGAGACCGTGGATGCGGTGCGCGCGACCAAGGCGAGCGGCAGGAATGTGGTCGCGGTCGGCACCACCAGCATGCGCGCGCTGGAGTCGGCTTCGCAAAGCGGCGCGCTTGAGGCAGGGAGCGCCGATACGCGGCTGTTTATCACGCCCGGCTATGTATTCAAGACGGTGGATCGGCTGATTACCAATTTTCACCTGCCAAAATCGACACTATTGATGCTGGTGTCGGCCTTTGCGGGGTATGATCGCATCCGCCGCGCTTACGCGCATGCCATTGCCCAGCAATATAGATTTTTTAGCTACGGGGACGCGATGTTTTTAACCAACACCAGTTCCCCGCTTTAATCAGAAAACAAAAACGAATTAATAAAAACAACATGCTAGATTTCACACTCATCAAAAAAGACAAAACAACCTCCGCTCGTCGCGGCCGTGTCAGGGTTAACCATGGCGTGATAGAAACGCCGATCTTTATGCCGGTTGGCACCTACGGCTCCGTCAAGGCGATGTCGCCGCTGGAGCTCAAGGAGATTGACGCCCATATTATTCTGGGCAATACCTTCCACCTGTGGCTGCGCCCGGGCATGGAAGTGATCAACAAGTTTGGCGGTCTGCACGAATTCATGGGCTGGGATAAGCCTATCCTCACCGATTCGGGTGGTTTCCAGGTATTTTCGCTCGGTGCGATGCGCAAGATCACCGAAGAGGGCGTCAAGTTTTCTTCGCCCATCAACGGCGAGCGATTGTTCCTCTCGCCGGAAATCTCCATGCAGATTCAGCGCAGCTTGAATTCTGACATCGTCATGCAGTTCGACGAATGTACGCCTTACGAGATCGACGGCCGCCCGGCGACAACCGCGGAAGCGGGCAAATCCATGCGCATGTCGCTGCGCTGGGCGCAACGTTCGATCAATGAATTCAATCAGGGTGAAAACCCGAACGCGCTGTTTGGCATCGTTCAGGGCGGCATGTTCGAAAACCTGCGCGATGAATCGCTGGCGGGCTTGAACGAACTAAACTTCCACGGCATCGCCATCGGCGGCCTCTCGGTCGGTGAGCCTAAGGAAGACATGCTGCGCATCCTCTCGCATGTCGGCCCCAAGTTGCCGGAAAATAAGCCGCATTACCTGATGGGCGTCGGCACGCCGGAAGATCTGGTTGCCGCGGTAGCGAACGGCATCGACATGTTCGATTGCGTCATGCCTACCCGCAATGCGCGCAATGGCTGGATTTTCACGCGTTTTGGCGATATCAAGATCAAGAATGCGCGTTACAAGGAAGAAAAAGAGCCGCTGGACGCCACTTGCAGTTGTTATGCATGCAAGAACTTCTCGCGCGCTTACTTGCATCATTTGCATCGCACCGGAGAAATTCTCGGCGCGCGCTTGAATACCATCCATAACCTGCATTATTACCTCGACCTGATGCGCCAGATCCGCCAATCGCTGGACGATGAGCGTTTTCCGGCTTTTGTTGCCGAGTTTCATGCAGACAGGGCACGCGGGGTTTAGTACACATCTTCATTGAATTTCTGGAAATACCCCGTGGGCATAGTGCTAGAATGTGGCGCTTTGCTGTAATGATGGTCTTGCATCTTTAAATTGTTTAATCTGGCACAATACTTAGCCTTAGTAAGTAATTTGGCAATGTCCAAGATAAGTTTAAATAAATAAAGGAGTTTTACGTGTTTATATCGAATGCTTATGCACAAGCTGGCGCCCCTGGCGTAGATAGCAATCTGATGAGTTTTTTGCCAATTATTTTGATGTTCGTGGTCTTGTATTTCTTGATGATACGTCCACAGATGAAGCGTCAGAAAGAGCAAAAAGCCATGATGGATGCACTGGCAAAAAATGACGAAGTCATCACAGCTGGTGGCGTATTGGGCAAAGTGACTAAAGTTACCGATGCTTACGTCACGCTGGAAGTTGCCACCGGCACCGAGATCACGGTGCAAAAAAGCGCAGTCACTATGTTGCTGCCAAAAGGCACAATCAAGGCGATCTAATCTGTGCATGACCCGCAATGCAGCTGAAGACTGTCTTCAGCTGCATTGTGCTTTCAGCCTTCACTTATCCTGAACCACTATGAATCGCTATCCTCTCTGGAAGTACATCTTAATACTGATCGCACTGGTGTTTGGTGCGCTGTATACCGTTCCCAATTTTTTCGGCGAATCGCCGGCAGTACAAATCAGCAGTGCTAAATCCACCATCAAGATAGACAGCGGCATGATGGCGCGCGTTGAGCAGGTATTACAGCAAGGTGCGATCAAGGCAGAAGGCCTGAGCTACGAAAATAACGGCATCCAAGGCACAGTCCGCGCACGTTTTGGCGATATTGATACGCAGTTCAAGGCAAAGGCAGCTTTGGAGAAGGCGCTCAATACCGATGCCGATGATCCTACCTATAACATTGCATTTAATCTGCTGCCGAACACGCCAAAATGGCTGCAGAGCCTGAATGCATTGCCGATGAACCGCGGTCTGGATTTGCGCGGTGGCGTGCACTTTCTGATGCAGGTCGATACCAAAGCCTTGCTCAATAAGCGCATCGTCGGCATGCAATCCAGCGTACGCGCCTTGTTGCGCGAGAAGGAAGTGCGCCATGCCGGCATCAGCCGCGACGGCGACTTTTTGACCGTCAAGTTTAACGATGCTCAAGCCCGTGCAAAAGCGCGCGATGTGCTGTCCGAGCAGATGAAGGACGTGAGCCTGGTCGATAGCCAGGGTGCGGCAGATGCCGACCTGAACTTGCAAATCGGCATTAAGCCGGAAGCCCTGAAAGCCTTGGTGTCGGAAGGCGTAAAGCAAAACATGACCGCGTTGCACAAGCGTGTCAACGCGACAGGCGTGTCCGAGCCTATCATCCAGCAGCAGGGCGCCGACCGTATCGTGGTGCAATTGCCTGGCGTGCAGGATGTGGCAGAAACCAAGAAAATCATCGGGCGTACCGCCACGCTGGAAGTGCGTCTGGTTGACGAGAGCATCGTTGGGCCGGTGGATGACACCACCACAGTGCCGTTCGGTTCCGAAATGTTCAAGGTGGGCCGTGGCGGCCCGGCCATACTGTACAAGGACCCTGTGATTACCGGTGATTATATTTCCGGTGCGAACGCCAGTTTTGACCAGAATCAGCAACCGGCGGTCAGCATCGATCTCAATGGCGACGGTGGCCGCAAGATGCGCGAAGGAACACGCGGCAAGATCGGCAAGCGCATGGCAATTGTCCTGTTTGAAAAAGGCAAGGGCGACGTTCTTAAAGGCGAATTGCTGACTGTCGCGACGATACAGGCGGAACTCGGTTCCAGTTTCCAGATTACCGGCATGGGTAATAGTTCCGCGTCTGCTGAGCTGGCATTGCTGCTGCGCTCAGGTGCGCTGGCGGCACCGATGGTTTTCATCGAAGAGCGCACCATAGGCGCGCAATTGGGTGAAGAGAACATTAAGCAGGGTATCAATTCGACGATGTATGGTTTTATCGCGATTGCCGTTTTCATGATGGTGTATTACATGCTGTTCGGTTTTTTCAGCGTGTTTGCGCTGGGCGTGAATTTGCTCCTGCTGGTCGGCATACTGTCCCTGCTGCAGGCGACCTTGACCTTGCCTGGTATGGCGGCGATTGCGCTGGCGCTGGGTATGGCGATTGATGCCAACGTGCTCATTAACGAACGTATCCGCGAAGAGCTGCGTTCGGGTGCGGCGCCGCAGGCGGCGATTGCTGCCGGTTTTGACCGTGCCTGGGCAACCATTCTCGATTCTAACGTGACCACCCTGATCGTTGGCCTGGCTTTGCTGGTGTTCGGCTCTGGCCCGATCAAGGCGTTTGCTATCGTGCATTGCCTGGGTATCATGACTTCTATTTTCTCGGCCGTCTTTGTTTCGCGTGGCGTGGTGAATTTCTGGTATGGACGCAAAAAGAAACTGACGTCGGTTTCTATCGGCCAGATCTGGAAGCCAACTGAAGAAACCGCATTAGCGGTGAGCAAAACAAGCAGCGCTGAATAATCACGGCGCTACATCAAGAGAATAAAGAGAGAGATTCATCATGGAATTATTCCGAATTAAAAAAGACATTCCTTTCATGCGCAATGCGCTGATTTTTAATGTCATTTCTGCCATCACCTTCGTCGCCGCCGTGTTCTTCCTTCTTACCAAGGGCTTGCATTTCTCCGTCGAGTTCACCGGCGGTACGGTGATGGAAGTGAGTTATGCAAAAGCTGCCGATGTTGAAGCAATCCGCAAGACGGTAGAAGGTCTGGGATTTTCGGAAGTGCCGGTGCAGACCTTCGGTAAGGCGCAAGACGTGGTGATCCGTCTGCCTTTGCCAAAAGAAGGCGTGACTCTGGAGCAGCAGAATGCACGGGTGCTCGAGGCGCTCAAGGCGCATGACCCTGAAGTCAAGCTGCAGCGCACGGAACTGGTCGGCGCGCAGGTCGGCGATGAACTCACACATGATGGCCTGATGGCCCTGCTGATGGTGATCGTTGGCGTGATGCTGTACCTGGCGATTCGTTTTGAGTGGAAATACGCGGTCTCGGCGATTATCGCCAACTTGCATGACGTGGTGATCATTCTGGGTTTCTTCGCTTTCTTCCAGTGGGAATTTAACCTGGCGGTACTGGCTGGCGTATTGGCGGTGCTGGGGTATTCGGTGAATGAATCNNACCAGCACTATTTCCCGTACCGTCATCACGCATGGCTGTACCCAGATGATGGTGTTGTCTATGTTGCTGTTCGGCGGCCCGACCCTGCATGGTTTTTCTATCGCATTGACGATCGGTATCTGCTTTGGCATCTACTCATCGGTATTTGTGGCTGCGGCAATTGCGATGTGGTTGGGCGTGAAGCGCGAAGACCTGATCAAGCCGGTCAAAGAGAAAGACGAGACCGACGGTGCTGTGGTTTAAGCCAGATAGATTCAATTGAACTGTATTTGGTAACGATAAGTATAAAAGAGCAAAGCCAGCCTGCGAGCTGGCTTTTTCTTTGTTAGGATGCATGCTTGGCAGGAACTTTTATGTCAGAGTCAACTCTGATGCGGTCGGTACAGGATAATAAAAAGATGAAAAAAATGAAAACTTTGTTGGCCGTTGTGGCGGTTGCGGCCGTTGGCGGCGGTGCGTATGCGCTTTTGCATAAAGCTGACACTGCTAAACTTGAAGTGTCTTCAGGTGCCCTGAAAACAGCGGGCGGCAGCCCGCAAAACAAACCCGTTACAGTCGCCACCGTGCTGGCGCAAAAACGCGATTATGCAGTCAAGCTCGCTGCCAACGGTATCGTGACCGCACTCAATACCGTAGAGATTCGTCCCCAGGTGACCAGCACTATCGCAAAAGTGCATGTCAGGGAGGGGCAGTTTGTGCGCGCCGGTGAGCTGTTGTTCAGCCTCGATAACCGTGCCGATGAGGTCAGCCTGGTCAAGGCGCAGGCGCAGCTGGAGAAGGAACTGGCGACCCTGGCAGACAACCAGCGCCAGCTGGGCCGCAGCAAAGAGTTATTCGAGAAGAAGTTTGTCGCGCAGAGCGCGGTCGATTCTGCGCAAACCTTAGTGCAAGCGCAACAAGCCGTGGTGGCAGGTGCCAGGAGCGCAGTGGCGGCGGCACGCGTGAGCTTGAGTTACAGCCGCATAGTCGCTCCTGCCTCCGGACGTACCGGTATCATCAGCGTTTATCCTGGCTCGCTGGTGCAACCTAGCGCTACCGCAACGCCTATGGTGACGATTACGCAGATGGATCCGATCAGCATCACTTTCCCTTTGCCTCAGCGGAATTTGCCGGATGCGCTGGAGAGCATGAAGCGAAAGGATAGTTTTGTGATTGCGCGTTTGCCGGATAATGCAGGCCAGTTCAAGGGCAAGCTGCATTTCATTGATAATGCGGTCGACGCAGCGTCGGGCACGGTCAAGATGAAGGCTGTGTTTGATAACCGGGAAATGAAATTGTGGCCAGGCGCCTACGCTAACATTGAGCTGAGCGTGCAAACCATCAAGGACGCGGTCGTGGTGCCGCAAGACGCCATCATCATCGGTGCCAGAGCCAACTCAGTGTATGTGGTGGATGCAGAAGGCAAGGCTGCAATGCGCCAGGTGACGCTGCTGCATAGCTTTGGTGCTGATGCGGTGGTCAGCGGAATCGATGCCGGTGCCAAAGTGATCCTGGAGGGCAAGCAAAACCTCCGTCCGGGTGCCCTGATCAAGGAGCGCAATGAGGATGCCAAGGCGGAAAGTCCCGCAAATAAGCCAGCAAATGCATCGACAAATACACCAACAAATACACCAACAAATAAGCCTGCAGGATCCGCGGCGGCTGCAGCGAGCGCATCATGAATTTATCCGAGCTGTTTATTCGCCGTCCGGTGATGACGGTATTGCTCAATCTGACCGTTGTCGTCGCTGGTATCCTGGCGTATCGCTTCATCCCGGTGGCTGCTTTGCCCAGTTACAATACGCCGGTCATCAGCGTCAATGCCAATTTGCCCGGCGCCAGTCCCGAGACCATGGCGACCTCGGTCGCCTTGCCGCTGGAAAAACAATTTGCCACCATCCCTGGCCTGTCCATCATCAGTTCCAGCAACACGCTGGGTTCCACTTCGCTGACGCTGGAGTTTGATCAGAACCGCAATATCGATGCGGCAGCCGTCGACGTGCAGGCGGCATTATTGCGCGCTCAGCGTTCTCTGCCGCAGGACATGACTTCTCCGCCCTCGTATCGCAAAGTCAATCCTGCCGATGCGCCTGTGCTGTTTTTAGCGATGACATCGCCCTCCCTGAGTATGGCGGAACTGACCAGTTTTGCCGAACATTTGATTTCACCTAATTTATCGACGCTGGCCGGCGTGGCGCAGGTGAATATCTTTGGCAGTAAACGGTATGCGGTACGCGTACGCGTCTTGCCCGATGCGCTGACGGCACGCAATCTCACGCTTGATGAATTGTCGGCCAGCCTACGTTCCTCCAACGCCAATACGCCGGTCGGCACCCTGGATGGCGATAAGCAGACGCTCACCTTGACCGCGAACAAGCAATTGCAAAGTGCCGCCGAGTTTGCCAATCTGATTGTCAGCAACAAGGGCGGGCAAGTCGTGCGCCTGCGCGATGTGGCACTGGTCGAAGACAGTTACGAGCAAGTCAAGTCTGCCGCCAATTTCAATGGCGAAAGCTCAATCATGCTGGGGATACAGCGCCAGACCGATGCCAATACTGTCAAGGTGGTCGATTCCATCAAGGCGGCCTTGCCCGGCTTTAAGGCGCAGCTGCCCAGCTCCATCAATATCGTGCTGGCCAATGATCGTTCCGTTTCTGTGCGTGATGCCTTGCACGACGTGAATCTGACTTTGCTGCTGACCATTTTCCTGGTCATCGTTGTCATCTTTTTGTTTTTGCGGCACATGGTCGCTACCATCATTCCCGCCTTGTCCTTGCCGGTGTCGTTGATCGGCGCGGTCGGCTTATTGTGGGCATTCGGCTATACGCTGGATAATATTTCCCTACTGGGTCTGACGCTAGCGGTAGGTCTGGTGGTCGATGACGCCATCGTCATGCTGGAAAACATCATGCGTCATGTGGAGAAAGGCATGGCGCCATTTCAGGCGGCGCTGCAGGGCTCGCGTGAAGTCGGGTTTACCATCATTTCGATTTCCACCTCCCTCATTGCGGTGTTCATCCCTATTTTTTTCATGCCCGGCGTGATCGGCCAGTTATTTCATGAATTTGCCGTGGTGGTCAGTTTGTCGATTGTGGTTTCGGCTTTCGTGTCCCTGACCCTGGTGCCTATGCTGGCAAGTCGTTTTTTGACTGAGGAGCACCAGCTGACGCCACCGTCGAAATGGGTGGCCGCCATTACCCATAGTTTCGAGAGCGGCTTTAACGCTTCCCTGCGTTCGTATACGCGCGCGCTTGACCTGGCATTGCGCCATCGCAGGGCCGTGCTGGCCATTGCTTTGCTGACGTTTATCGCGACCGCCTATCTGTTTAACACCATTCCCAAAGGGTTTTTTCCGGATGAGGATCTGGGGCAAATCCAGGTCTCGACCGAAGCCGCCGAAGACACATCCTTTCCTGCGATGTTGATCTTGCAGGATAAGGTGGCCAAGATCATCCGCGATGATCCGAATGTGCGTACCGCCTCTTCATTCAATGGCGGTGGCGGCGCGCAAAATACCGGCCGTATGTTCATCAATCTGCATGCACGTGACCAGCGCAAACCGATGAAGGAAGTGGTGGAAGGCCTGCGTGCCAAGCTGCGCGGTGTGCCCGGGATTAATGTCTTCCTTAACCCGACCAAGAACCTGCAATTGGGCGGCCGCCCAAGCAAGAGTCAGTACCAGTATATTTTGCAAAGTGTGGAAGCCGGCGAGCTCAATAATTGGGCCATGAAGATGCAGGAAAAACTGCGCAACGATCCTGCCTTCAAGGACGTGACCACCGATTCGCAACTCAAGGGTTTGCAGGCGTCCTTGAGCATAGATCGCGACCGTGCCAATGCGCTGGGCGTGAATATGGATAGCGTGCGTTCCAGTTTGTATAGCGCTTTCGGTGAGCGCCAGGTGTCCACCATGTACACCAATGTCGATAGTTACTCCGTCATCATGGAAGTGGCGCCGCAGGACAAGAAAGATGAATCCGCAATCAATGGCATCTATGTGCGCAGTAATGCCGGTGCCCTGGTGCCGCTCGCCAGTTTTGCGACAATCAAGCGCACGCTGGGCCCGACCGCGATCAACCATGTGGGACAGCTGCAGGCGGTGACCGTCTCGTTCAATCTGGCTACCGGCACCGCCTTGGGCGACGCGACCAACAAGATCGAAGCTTACCGGGAAGAGATCAAATTGCCGGTCTCCGTGATTACCTCGTACGGCGGTGATGCTGCGGTTTTTAAGGATTCGCAATCGGGCCAGATGGTCCTGATCATTGCCGCCTTGCTGGTGATCTATGTCTTGCTCGGCGTCCTGTACGAGAGCTACATCCATCCGCTGACCATACTTGCCGGTTTGCCGTCGGCGGCGGTCGGTGCGCTGCTGATGCTGAAGATGTTCGGGCAGGATCTGACCCTGATTGCCACCATAGGCATTTTGCTGCTGATCGGTATCGTCAAGAAGAACGCCATCATGATGATTGACTTCGCGCTTGATGCGCAAAGGCATCATGGCATGACGGCAGCAGAGGCGATACGCGAAGCCTGCATACAGCGTTTCAGGCCCATCATGATGACCACCATGGCAGCCCTAGTGGGCGCGATCCCTATCGCCACCGGCCTAGGCGCCGGCGCCGAGCTGCGCCAGCCGCTGGGCCTGGCGGTGGTGGGCGGCCTGATCTTCTCGCAGGTGATTACCCTCTTCATTACGCCGGTGATTTATCTGGCGCTGGACAGGTTTAGTGGCAAGGGTCCTATCGTTGGCGAGGCCATTTGACCTGAGCAAAACCTTGCTGCGGCAGGCAGGCTGTTTGCCTGCCGCTACCATTATTGCCCGCGAGCGCAATATCATTTTTATGATGTGCTCGCCGCGCTACAAGTCCGGCCTGAAAATGCCCTACAATGACGGATTGATCTCATTGCTAGGACGTTTATCATGGCTGTTAATTCCCCACTCCCGCTCGCTGCAGACTTAAAACCCATCGCCGGTATCGAACTCGGTTTTGCCGAGGCCGGCATCAAGAAGCCCAATCGCAAGGATCTGCTGGTCATGGCGCTGGCGCCTAGCGCTACGGTGGCGGGCGTATTTACCACCAACCGTTTCTGCGCTGCGCCGGTTCAGGTCTGCAAGGCGCACCTTGAGGGTTTGCACATGGCGTCTGGCCCCATGCGTGCCCTGGTAGTGAATACCGGTAACGCCAATGCCGGTACCGGCGACGCGGGTCTGGCGGCTGCCAACGCCACTTGCGCGGCGCTGGCAGCTTTAATGCAATGTGAGCCTGCGCAGATATTGCCATTTTCTACCGGCGTGATCCTGGAACCTTTGCCAGTCGATAAGCTGGTTGCTGGCCTGCCTCAAGCTATAGCTAATCTGAAAGCCGATAACTGGTACGCGGCGGCAGAAGCCATCATGACTACCGATACCCAGCCCAAGGCGGCCTCCGCCACTGTCGTGATCAATGGCGTGACTGTCACGATGACAGGCATCAGCAAGGGTGCTGGCATGATCAAGCCGAACATGGCGACCATGCTGGGTTTTGTCGCGATGGATGCCAAGGTTTCGCAAACTGTGCTTGACCACATGGTCAAGCGCGCTGCCGACAAGTCTTTCAACTGCATCACGATTGATGGCGACACCTCGACTAACGATTCCTTCATGATGATCGCCACAGGCGCCTCGACGCTTGAGGTGAACGAGATAGGGTCGCCGGAATATGTGGCGCTGGCAGAAGCGGTCACCGCTTTGTCGCAAAAACTCGCGCACATGATCATCCGTGATGGCGAAGGTGCGACCAAGTTCATCAGCATCGTGGTGGAGGAGGGGCGCGATGTGGAAGAGTGCCGCAAGATCGCCTATTCGATCGCCCATTCGCCCTTGGTCAAAACAGCTTTCTTCGCTTCTGACCCTAATCTCGGCCGGATTCTGGCAGCGATAGGTTATGCCGGCGTCAACGACCTTGATGTCAGCAAGCTCGACATGTATCTGGACGATGTGCTGGTGGCGAAAAATGGCGGACGCAATCCTGACTATCGCGAGGAGGACGGCCAGCGCGTGATGAAGCAAAGCGAGATCACTATCCGCGTCAAGCTCGCCCGCGGCGAGGCCGGCACTACCGTCTGGACCTGTGATCTCTCGCACGATTACGTCTCGATCAACGCCGATTACCGCTCTTAAGCAGGGAGGGCGCGATGACGCAACTTGATCAGTTCCTGCTGCGGGCCGAGCACGTCCTGAGCCGGCTGGAAAGCATCCTGCCGGCAGCAACCCCTGCACCCGACTGGCGCATGGGGATGGCGTTTCGCTGGCGCAAGCGCGGCGGCCAGGGATATCTGCAGGTGGTCAAGCACATCTCAGCTATCCGGCTGGACGACCTGCAGAATATCGCTATCCAGAAAACCCAGATAGAGCAGAACACGCGCCAGTTTGTGCACGGCAAGCCGGCCAATAACGTGCTGCTGACCGGCGCCCGTGGCACCGGAAAATCTTCGCTCATCAAGGCCTGCCTGAATCAGTTTGCCGATCAGGGTTTGCGCCTGATCGAAGTCGATAAGGCGGATATGGCAGACCTGTGCGATATCGTCGATCTGGTGGCCGAGCGCAAGGAGCGTTTCATCATATTTTGCGACGACCTCTCGTTTGAAGACGGCGAGGCTGGCTACAAGGCGCTCAAGGTGGCGCTCGATGGCAGCATCTCGGCGCAATCCGATAATGTGCTGATCTACGCCACGTCCAATCGGCGCCACCTGCTGCCGGAGAAAATGTCGGATAACGCCGGCTACCATTCGACGGAAGACGGCGACCTGCACCCGGGCGAAACCGTGGAAGAAAAAATTTCGCTGTCAGAGCGCTTTGGCCTCTGGGTCTCGTTTTACCCGTTCAGGCAAGACGATTATCTCGATATCGTGGCGCACTGGCTGAGCAGCATGGGTTGTGATTCCTACGAGATAGACGCGGCGCGCGCAGAGGCATTGCGCTGGGCCTTGCAGCGCGGTTCGCGCTCTGGCCGTGTGGCGTGGCAATTTGCCAAAGATTATTCAGGGCGTCTGGCAGAAGCCGCAGCGCAATAATATACTGAGGTAGAGTATTGCGTTTCAGTCTCGTGCAGCGCACGTTATACGTGCGCTGCAGTCAGTATAAATCCTATACTCCACTAATATTTAATCATCTATGGTCAACTCCCCCATCAATGTCGCGGTAGGAATCCTGATGAAACCCAACGGTGATGTCTTGCTGGGCCAGCGTCCGGCCGGCAAGCCTTATGAAACTTACTGGGAATTCCCCGGCGGTAAAGTCGAGCCGGATGAAAGCATACTCGACGCCCTCAAGCGCGAATTTGTCGAAGAGCTGGGCATACGGATCATCTCGGCTCAGCCGTGGTGCTGTGTCGAGTACGTCTATCCGCACGCCCACGTGCGGCTGCACTTTTACATCTCGCATGAATGGCTGGGCGAACCGCAAAGCCTGGAAGGCCAGGCCTTCGCCTGGCAGGGCGAGGTAGGCGTCGCGCCTTTGCTGCCTGCGACCATACCTTTGCTGGAATGGCTGGATTTGGAGCGTTACGCAAGCAGATGATTTGGTGCGATGATGACGCTTTTGCAGTGAACCCGAAGCAAGTTTGCAGGTCGAATGATTGAGTCGCAATAACAAATCAGAAAAGGTGATCCCGCCATGAAAAATACCAGCTTGACGATGCTTTTGAATAGGAAGTTAGCGATTGCCGCCATAGCGGCTTGCGGATCAGGCGCCGGCCTGGCGGCGCAGGCGGCCGATGCGGGCCAGACCATGCTGTTGCGCCAGCCTGCGGTCTCGCGTGATCATCTGGCCTTCGTCTATGCGGGCGATATCTGGCTGACCGACAGAGCAGGGCAACACCCGGTGCAATTGACGACGCATCCGGCCTCCGAATTTTCTCCGCAGTTTTCTCCCGATGGCAAATGGCTGGCATTCTCCGCCAGCTACGACAACAACACCGACGTGTACGTGGTCGCTGTCGATGGTGGACAGCCGAAGCGCCTGACCTGGCATCCGGGGCAAGATGTGGTGCGCGGCTGGAGCACAGACGGCAAGCGGATTTTATTCTCGTCCGCGCGCGAAGTGGCGAATAACCGCAGCAACCAGTTATATGAAATCGCGTTTGACGGCGGTTTTGAAAAAAAGATCATGGAAGCCGTCGCCTATGAAGGCGCCTGGTCGCCAGACGGCAAGCATCTGGCTTACCGCCCTTATCGCCAGGCCTATGCTGCCAATGCAGGCTGGCGTCAGCACCGTGGCGGCACCACTCCACCGATCTGGATCATCGACCCGGTAAGTCATTCGGTAGAAAAAATCCCTCATGTGAATGCCACCGACAGCAATCCGATGTGGGTGCAGAACGAAGTCTATTTCATCTCCGATCGCAATGACGGTGCGGCCAACCTGTTTGCCTATAACCGCCAGACCAAGGCGGTGCGCCAGGTCAGCAAAGAGACCTTGTGGGACGTGCGCAATGCCAATGCCTATGGCCAGAGCATCGTGTACGAAGTCGGCGGGATGCTGAAGGAACTCGATACCGTCACTGGCAATATCAAGACGCTGCCCGTCAGCATCAACGCGCAGGCGCAGCAGGCGCGCCCGCAATGGAAAGACGCCAGCAAGACGATCACCTCGGCGCAACTCTCGCCTACCGGCAAGCGTGTGCTGCTGACTGCGCGCGGCGATGTATTTACTGTCCCGGTTAAGGATGGTTCTACCCGCAACCTGACCGAGACTTCAGGCGTGCGCGAGAAAGATGCACTGTGGAGCCCTGACGGCAATCACATCGCGTATATCTCGGACGCCGGCATGCAGCACACCTTGATCGTCAGGGATCAGGCTGGTCTGGAGAAGCCAAAGAGCCATACACTCGGCGCCAAGGGCTATTACAAATTGCTGGGCTGGTCGCCCGACAATAAGACAATTGTGTATCAGGATTTTCATCTGAACCTGTACGCCATTTCGCTGGACAAAGGCAGCGTCAGCAAGATAGATAGCAGCCTGCGCCGGCAGAATTTTCAGATCAGTTTTTCGGCCGATAGCCGCTGGCTGGCCTACACCGTCGCGGCTGAAAACCACTTCAGCCAGATCAGGTTGCACGACTTTACAACGGGCAAAAACACCACGCTCACCGATGGTCTGAGCCATGCCGAAAGCCCGGTATTTGCGGCCAAGGATTATCTCTACTTTACTTCGTCGATCAACTCCGGCCCGACCCAAGTTGGCCTCGATATGTCCACGCAAGAGCGGCCAGTGCGCAGCGGCCTGTTCGTTGCCGTGCTGGCGGCGGACGGCAAGTCACCGTTGCTGCCGAAAGAGGGTGACGAAGGCAGTAAAAAAGACGAGGAAAAAAAGGACGGCGATAAAAAAGACAGTGCCAAGGATGAGGCAAAATCCAAGGACGGCAAAGGCGCCGACAAGAAGGATAAACCGGTCAAGTCAGTCAAGATCGATCTGTATGGTATTCAGCAACGCATCGTCGCCCTGCCCGTTGCCGAGCGCAATTATGATAGCCTCAATGTCGCTTCCGACGGCGCGCTGTTTTATCTGGAACGCAAGCAAGCCGGCAGCAGCAACGAACCGCCGGAAGTGGACGCCAAAGACAATGCCGAGTTATTCCGTTTTAGTTTCGAAGACAAGAAAACCAAGTCGCTCAAGCAGGGCATTGCTAACATCGACATGAGCGCAGATGGCAAAAAATTGCTGCTGCAATCAGGCAAAGGCGTACTGCAAATTGCCGATGCCAAAGAAGCGCTCGATGCCAAGTCTATCGATGTAGCGCAGGTGCGCATGCTGGTCAATCCGCGGGAAGAGTGGGAACAGATTTTCAATGAAACCTGGTGGATGGAGAAAGAATTTTTCTACGACCCGAATTTGCACGGCATCAACTGGGATGCGATTTACACGCGCTATCATGCGCTGCTCAAGGGCGTGCAAAGACGCGAAGACCTCAACGAGCTGATGGTGGAAATGATAGGCGAGCTGCAGGTCGGGCACAACCGCGTCGGCGGTGGCGATATCTACAGCGAGCGGCCGGCCAGTGTCGGTTTGTTGGGCGCCGATTTTTCTCTTGAACAGGGCCACTATAAGATCAAGACTTTGTTTACCGGCGACCGCTGGAATCCCTTCCTGGTCGCGCCGCTGGCGGCGCCAGGCCTGGGCATCAAGGAAGGCGATTACATCATGGCGATCAACGGCAAGCCGCTGGACGCGAGTAAAAATATCTACGCCTTGCTGGAAAACACCGTCGGCAAACAAGTCATTTTGAGTATCAGCAGCGACCCTGCCGGCAAAGCGCCCAACAGCGCGCCGCGTAATGTGGTGGTGCAGCCCATCGCCAATGAAGGCGGTTTGCGCCAATGGCAATGGATAGAAAAAAATCGCCAGTATGTACAGGCCAAGACCGATGGCAAGGTCGCCTATGTCTATCTGCCCAATACTGCAGGCGATGGATTTAATTACTTCAACCGTATGTTCTTCGCCCAGGTAGAAAAACAAGCCGTCATCATCGACGAAAGACGCAACGGCGGCGGCCAGGCAGCCAACTACGTCACCGACGTGCTGAGCCGCCCTTACCTGTCCAGCTGGAAGGACAGGGACGGCCTGCTCTATGACACGCCGGGCGGCGCCATCTACGGGCCGAAAGCCATGCTGATCGACCAGGACGCAGGCTCAGGCGGCGACTTCTTGCCGTATGCCTTCAAGCGCCTGGGCTTAGGCCCGCTGATAGGAAAACGCACCTGGGGCGGCCTGATCGGCATCTCGGCGAATCCTGACCTGATCGACGGCGGTAGCCTGGTCGTGCCGTTCTTCCGCTTCTTCACGCCAGACGGTGAATGGCGTGTAGAAAACGAAGGCGTAGCACCCGATATCGACGTCGAGCTCGAGCCGGATCAGGTCAACAAAGGCAAGGATACCCAACTCGATGCGGCCATCGCCAACGTGCTGTCTAAGTTACAGACCTACAAGGCGATACAGCACAAGGTGGCGCCGGCGTTTCCTAAGGAATTGGGGAAGTAGAGCAGGGGATGTTCGTGTATGAGCGAGCAGGGCAAAACCGTCGATGAAGACGGCAATGGCAAGCTGAATTGGCCATAAAAAACCACTGTCACGGTGAAAACGGTGACGGTGGTTTTTTATTTGGACTACGGAAGATGTGATTTGAATTTTTAAAAATGCGCATGGCTGATAACGCTTTATCCATGCGGGTTTACAAGCACATTGGCCTGCAAGCCGCATGGGGATTGCGTGCTGGGCCAGATCATTTTTAAATTTGCAAAGCGTGAGGCAGCCACATTGGCATTCGCAGCCGCATGCTGCCAGCTTAAGCGCGCGGTCGCTACGGCGCAATCTGGTGTCACATTTATTCAGGCAAGTTTTTCCCTATGGCCGGATGTAAGCAAATCCCGCTTTTTGCTTGTGCATGATCTCAACCACGCCTGCAGGCACATAGCTGGTATTTGGCAGCATGTCCGTTTCAGTCAATTTCATGCCTTTCATGGTATTTTGGCAAGCGACGATAGCGACCCCCTCTTTTTTTGCCTCAGCCACCCGATTGCCGACTGAAGAATCCTCTTTCAGCATGCCTATCCCCGGTCCGTAGACGACGATCTCTACTTCAGATTTGTCCGCGCCGATTGCCTGCTGCACGTTTTTTGCATTATTGAGCGCCAGGTTCCATTTGGCAGGGTCAGCGTCACTGACCTGAAAAACCACCTTTTCTTTGGCGTTGGTGCTGTCTGCGCCGACAGCATGAAGTGACGTGAGCATTAATGATGTGGCGAGTACGGCACCTGCGATAGCTGTGATGTTCATTTTCCATTTCCTTCAATAACGCGAGATTGAAATTCATTCATTTGCGGACTGTCCTTTTGACAGGGTTGAGTGCGAAAGAGTACTCCATTTTCTGCCTAGGCGTATGCGGGAATGGGGCAGTCTGCTTAGACGCCAATCGCCGGTGCTTGTTTGTTAGTAGTTGGCAAATGATTTGCTCGTGACATGCTGCTGGAAAATAAGTTGTATTGTTTTCGTTACGATGTATTGAAAACGATACAATGCGCGCTTTTCTTTACGATTCAGAGAGCGTATTCTAGGCGGCAGAGGTAATTTTGCAGAGCCTGTATTTAAAACGATACGGCGAGTTTGTCCAGTGCTGGCGCAATTCTTTTAAGTCATTGAATTCTTTCAATAAATTTTATCGGCCGTTGATGGCATGGCATTTGCTATAGAGCTCATGATGCATATATGCAATGGATACAGGAAGCATGTTTCACTACGGAGAGATTGAGATGCAGTTAGAGAGCGGACGTGCAGGGGCGGTGCTGAAGATAGATTTGTCTGCCTTGCGCAATAACTATCGCTTATTGCGCAGCAAGCTGGGCGCAGCAGCTTGTGGCGCGGCGGTCAAGGCCGATGCCTATGGGCTGGGTGCGCTGCGGGTGTCGCAGACTTTGGTGGAAGAAGGCTGCCGGCATTTGTTTGTCGCGCATCTGGAAGAGGCGATTGCGCTGCGTCCGCATATTGCTGATGCGGTGACAATTTATGTGATGCACGGTTCGCCGGTCGGCTACGAGGCCGAATTTATCGCGCACCGCTGCATCCCGGTCTTGAACAGCGCCGAACAGATTTTGGCCTGGCGCGCATTGGCTGAGGCCAGGCAGATTGAATTGCCGGCGATCATACAGCTCGATACCGGCATGTCACGCATGGGGCTGTCTGGCGNNGAAGACCAGCAGCATCCCATGAATGCGCAGCAACTCGCGCTGTTTAAATCTCTGCGGACGCAACTGCCAAAGTGCGGGGCGAGCCTGGCGAATTCTTCCGGCGTTTTTTTGGGCCCCGATTTTCATTTTGACCTGGCCCGCCCTGGCGCTGCACTGTATGGCGTGGCGCCGGTTGCCGGTCAGGCTAACCCCATGCAGGCAGTCGCGCATTTGCAGGGAAAAATCATACAGACGCGCGAGATTGCTGCCGGCACCGGTGTTGGCTATAGCCTGACCTGGCGCAGCACGCAGACCAGCCGTATCGCGACCGTGGCGGTCGGCTATGCCGATGGCTGGTTGCGCGCCTTGAGCAATCGCGGCGTGGTGCACATCGACGGTATCGCAGCCCCCATGGTCGGCAATGTGTCTATGGATACGATCACGATCGATGTCACGCATGTGCCAACCGATAAGCTGGCGCCGGGTGCGCGGGTTGACTTGATCTCTGCAGGGAATACGGTAGACCAGGTTGCCGGGCGGGCTGGAACGATAGGCTACGAAATTTTGACTAGCCTGGGCATGCGCTACCAGCGCGAATATTCAGACATAAGTCCGGCGGCAAACTAAGCGAAAACACCATTAGCACTATCAGTATCGCCGGTACCACCGGCATCACTAGTACCGGTAACATCAGTCACACCAACAATAGCAAGAAGCACTCAAATTCTGGAGAACGACAAATGAAAGTAGTCATTTTAGGCGCAGGCGTGATCGGTACCGCATCCGCATATTTTTTAGCCAAGGCGGGCCATGAAGTTACCGTGCTGGAGCGCCAGCCTGCATCGGGGCTGGAAACCAGCTTTGCCAATGCCGGTGAAGTGTCTCCCGGATATTCGGCTCCTTGGGCCGGGCCGGGCGTGCCCTTGAAAGCGATCAAGTGGCTGATGATGCAGCATAGCCCTCTGGCAATCACGCCCAGCCTCGATCCGCAAATGTGGCGCTGGGTGACGCAGATGCTGCTGAACTGCACGACCAAACGCTACGAGATCAACAAGGGCCGCATGCTGCGCATGGCGGAATACAGCCGCGACGTGCTGCAGCAATTGCGCAGCGACACCGGCATCAGCTACGACCAGCGCACGCAGGGCACCTTGCAGTTGTTCCGCAATCAGCAGCAGCTGGATGCCTCGGCGACGGATATCGCGATCCTGAAGCGCTACGACGTCCCTTATGAGTCTCTGGACAAGGCAGCTTGCCTGAAAGTGGAACCCGCCCTGGCACAGGTGCAGCATAAGTTTATCGGTGCCTTGCGTTTGCCGGGTGACGAGACAGGCGATTGCTTCAAGTTTACGCAAAATCTGGCCAAGCTGGCCGAGGAGCTGGGCGTCAAGTTCAGGTATGGCGTGAGCATAGAACGCCTGGTCACCGAAGGCGACAAGATGACGGCCGTTGCGACATCGGAAGGCCTGGTCAGCGCAGACAGCTTTGTCTTGGCGCTGGGTAGCTATTCGCCTATTCTGTTGCGCGATCTGGGCATAAAAATTCCGGTGTATCCGATCAAGGGCTACTCGATTACCGTACCGATTACCGATGCGGCCAGTGCGCCGGAATCGACCGTGATGGACGAAACCTACAAGGTGGCGATCACCCGTCTGGGTGACCGTATCCGTGTCGGTGGTACGGCAGAAATCACTGGCTATAACCTTGACCTGCGTGCGGCCCGCAGGGCGACCCTGGAGCATTCCGTGACTGATCTATTTCCGAATGGCGGTGACGTGTCTCGTGCCGAATTCTGGACCGGCCTGCGCCCGATGACGCCAGATGGTACGCCTATCGTCGGCCCTACGCCTTTCCGCAACCTGTTCCTCAATACCGGTCACGGCACGCTTGGCTGGACCATGGCTTGCGGCTCTGGCCAGTTTATCGCCGACGTGGTATCTGGCAAGCGTCCGGAGATTTCAACCGAGGGCTTATTCATGGATAGATACGGTAGCGTCAATAAGCCGCTCATTATCGCGAAAGAACTGCAAGCCTGAGTCTGACGATACAGCAGTCTCATTGGGGAACCGAAATGAAGCCTGAACTGAAGCTTGATATCCATGCGCGTTAACATCCATTTCACAGACCGTGTCGGTATCGCGCACGAAATCCTCGCCGTGCTGGCGCGGCGTGGGCTGAACGTGCTGGCCGTTGAGGTTGCACCGCCCAATATTTATATTGATATTCCTGAGCTGACTGAAGCGATGCTGCCTTCGCTGCAGGATGACTGCGGCAAGGTACCCGGCGTCGGGCAAATCCATGTGCTGGATATCTTGCCCGGCCTGCGTCGGCAGTTAAACCTCGATACGATGATGGCGGTGATGGAGGACCCGGTGATCGTCATCGATGCCTCGGGCAAGCTTGTCATCGCCAATGCGGCCGCAGCTGCCGTCGCTGGCGTGAGTGAGGACCTGCTGTGTCAGAAAACCTTGAGTGAATTGCTGGGTGAGTCATCAACCCAAAACGAGTTGATATCGAGCGCCTTCCGCGTTCCTTCGCGAGAGGTGATACTCAACGGCGAACCTTTCCTGATGGATGTGACGCCGGTTTCCGAACCGTTTTCAGGCAGCATCGCCAAACCCGGCCAGGCGATCGGCGCGCTGCTTACTTTGCACGCACCCAAGCGTATCGGCGGCCGCCTGCATGCCATTCAGCATCTGGAGGGGAGTGGCTTTCATTTTATTATCGGCGAGTCCGAGCAGATTCACGTCTTGAAAAAAAGAGCCGCGCGCGTGGCGGTGGTCGATGCGCCTTTGCTGATCACGGGCGAGACGGGGACCGGTAAAGAATTGCTGGCTCAGGCTTGCCATGGCGTTAGCGCGCGCAGGGATTCACCGTTTCTGGAGCTCAATTGCGCTGCCTTGCCCGAGAGCCTGGCGGAAAGCGAATTGTTTGGCTACATGGCCGGTGCCTTTACTGGCGCGCAGCGCGGGGGGAAACCCGGCCTGATAGAAATGGCCGATGGCGGCACGGTATTTCTCGATGAAATCGGCGAGATGTCCTTGTATCTGCAGGCCAAGTTATTGCGTTTTCTGAATGATGGCAAATTCAGACGCATAGGCGGTGATAAAGAGATCAAGGTGAATGTACGCATCATCAGCGCAACACATAGAAATCTCAAGAAGATGGTGCAAGAGGGGACTTTTCGCGAGGATCTTTTCTATCGCTTGAACGTACTGCATCTTGAGATGCCGGCTCTGCGCGAAAGGCCTGACGACATTTTATTGCTAGCGAGGCATTTTATCGAGCGCGCCTGCACCCAGGCGCAAAAGCCGGTGTGCAAGCTTAACGCCGCTGCCTGTGCCGCGTTGGTATCGAACCGCTGGCCGGGTAATGTCCGCCAGTTGCAAAATGTCGTGTTCCGGGCAATTACGATGTCGGATCAGCGCGTGCTTGATGCGGCAGATCTGGATTGGGCGGAAGGCAGCATGAGCTCTGACGAGGTGAAGGCAGATACTTCAGAGAGTTGGGAATTGTCTGTTAATGCGTTTGAAGCGGCCTTGCTGGAAAAACTTTACCCGCAGTATCCATCAAGCAGAAAACTGGCGGCCAGACTCGTCACTTCACATTCCATGATCGCGGCCAAATTGCGCAAGCACGGCATTCCTAAAAAGCATTAAAAAAGCATTAATTTAATTAATGCTTTTCTTCCGGGCTTTCCAGTTCAGAATCTTCAGGGAGATTGACGGCTGGGATGACGTATTTTTCTTCCGCCCATGCACCTAAATCTATTTGCTTGCAACGGTTGGAGCAAAATGGGCGGAATGTGCTCGCCTCACTCCAGATTACTTTGGTGCCACAGGTCGGGCAATCAACTTGGGTAGTCATGAAAATTAAAAATTGCAGAGGGTAAGTTCAAATGGGATGTCGCTTTCGAAGGCCTTCGGTTTCATATCCCCACCTTGCGACATGAAACGTATCCAGAGCATGTATTTATTTGCCGAAATTTCGGGAATGGCGCCAAGTTCTTGCGCTACGCTGACACGCAGCAATTGATAAATTTTGCCTTGCAGCATTTGTTGATAACTGCCTGCCTGTGCGATCACTTTGGTGGTGATGCCTGATTCCCTTAGCAGGCGCAGAACAACGATGATGGCGTTAAACAGGGGGGCAATCGGTGCAAACCACATGGAAATATCTGAAAAACGCTTTTCAACAGAGTTTTTTTGCCACGCGTGGTAGCTTGGCAAGTCAAATTCACAGGCGCCACCGGGAATGATGGTGCGCCCGCGTATGCTCATCAGCCACTCATTATCGCGGACATTCTGTCCGGTTTTTCCTGTACACGCCATTAAGGCACTGCTTGCGCGATCAACGTCATTGAGCACCTGATCAAGCATGTCTGCCTGTACGTTCGGATTGGATTTAAAGCTGATCAGCGTCTGTTTTTGACGTTCAAGCTCTTGTAATAAATCGGATTTCAGGTCGGCTCTACCTGCGACTTCTAACATTTCAAAAATGGTGGCGATGGCGACATGGTGTTGCATTGGATCAGACTGATGTACAAAAAAAGAGAATTTTTCGTACAGGTCTTCCAAGCGCAATAACGTGCGAATACGCTCGTTAAAAGGGTATTCGTAAACAATCAAAATAATATCCCTGTAAAAGTTGTGCCAACTCAAGTTTTACGTGATTCTGAACCATGCTGATTGAAATTACAAACAAATTACTAACATTGCGTCGTATTTGTTTGAGAGGCTCCGGATAATCGCAAATATTTGTCGTGCAAGTGCCTTACTTCTAGCCTGATTCCAGCCAGATCGCCTTCGCTATTGATGATGTCGTCGGCTAGCTTGAGGCGCTGATCGCGGCTAGCTTGGGCTTGCATGATGGCCATGACCTGTTCTTGCGTCATGCCATTTCGCTTCATTACACGCTGTATCTGGGTTTGTTCGCTGCAATCAACGACCAGCACACGATTGACGCGCTGCTTCCATGATCCTGATTCGGCCAATAGAGGGACCACAAAAATGGTGTAAACGCCCTTTGCCCTGTTTGCTGCAGCCTCTGTTTCCTCGCGGATTAAAGGGTGGAGTATCGCTTCGAGGCGAATCTTCTCGTTTGGCTGACTGAAGACGTGCTGACGCATTTTTGCCCTGTCCATCGCTCCTGACGGCAGAATAAATTCAGCGCCAAAAGCGTTTTTTATCGCATCAATCGCCAGGCCATGCTCACGCGTTAATGCATGAGCGATCAAGTCAGTGTCTACCAGCGCGACACCCAGATCGGCAAACATATTGGCGACCGTAGTTTTTCCGCTGCCAATTCCACCGGTGAGCCCGACACTGAAAGGCTGGTCCGTCATCGTATGAACAGGCCCAGATATTCCTGCGAAATGGCTTTCCCCCAAAGTAGCGCTATCAGTCCGGCTGCCGCCAGGTACGGGCCAAAAGGAATCGGTTTGCTCTTGTTCATCTTGGCAAACACGATCATGGAAATCCCGACCAGTGCGCCGACCAGCGATGAAAGCAAGATGATGACGGGTAACATGACCCATCCCATCCATGCACCGAGTGCGGCCAATAGCTTGAAGTCACCGTATCCCATGCCTTCTTTGCCCGTTGCAAGTTTAAATAACCAGTATATCGACCATAAGGACAGATAGCCCGCGGCAGCACCGATAACGGCATTTTCCAGCGAGGTAAACGTGCCATTCAAGTTAAACAACAGGCCGCACCACAACAGAGGGTAAGTCAGGTCGTCAGGTAGCAACTGAGTATCTGCGTCAATAAAGGTCATCGCTATCAGAAGCCAGACAAATATCACGGAAGCAAGTCCCGCTATGCCACTGCCGAAATGCCAGATCATGAAGGCAGATAAGCCTCCGGTGAGCATCTCCACCAGAGGATAACGGATGGAAATGGGCGATTTACATTGTGAACATTTCCCACCTATTGCCAGATAACTTAGCACGGGGATATTTTCTATCGCGGTGATTTGATGTCCACAGTGGGGGCAAGCTGAGCGAGGTAACATCAGATTGTATTTGTCTGTATGTGGCAGCTCTTTGCCGCTTTCGCTGGCGACATAGTTATCGGATTCCCTCTGCATCATTTTGGGAATCCGGTGTATTACCACATTTAAGAAACTACCAATGAGCAATCCGACAACACCCGCCAGCGATGCGTGTAACCAGCTTGCTGGCGGGGCAAACAATAACAAATCGAGCATCAGACTACCGATCCCAGTTTGAAAATAGGCAGGTACATTGCAATGACCAAGCCACCGATGATCACGCCTAGGATGACCATGATCAGCGGTTCCATCAGACTAGATAGTGATGCCACCGCTTCATCGACTTCATCTTCATAAAAGTCGGCAACTTTCCCTAGCATGGCATCCAGTGAACCCGATTCCTCTCCGATAGACACCATCTGCGTCACCATATTGGGGAAAACATTGGCGTTTTGCATGGCCACGGTCAGGCTGGTTCCTGTGGTAACCTCGGTTTGGATCTTGATGGTGGCGTCCAGATAAACGGCATTTCCTGCGGCTCCGCCGACAGAATCCAGCGCTTCAACCAAAGGTACGCCGGCAGCGAACATGGTGGCCAGCGTGCGGGTCCAGCGTGCTATCGTCGCTTTGCGAATCACATCACCAAAAATCGGCAGCTGGAGCAGCAAACGGTCCATTGCGCGCTGCATTTTTAGTGAGCGCCTCCAGCTCTGGAAGAAAAAGTAGAATGTTCCGAAAATGCCGCCAAAAATGAGATACCACCATGTGACAAAGAAGTCGGATATGGCCATGACAACCAGAGTCGGTCCTGGCAGTTCCGCACCAAAGCTCTTGAAAACCTCTTTAAAGGCCGGCACTACCCAGATCATGATGACCGCAGTGACGATGAAGGCGATCGAAAGAATGGCGATTGGATAGGTCAGTGCCGATTTGATCTTGCCCTTGATTGCCAGGGTCTTTTCTTTATAGATGGCCAAACGATTCAGCAAGTCTTCCAGGATACCTGCCTGTTCACCGGCACCAACCAGGTTACAGAATAAAGCATCAAAATACAGCGGGAATTTGCGAAACGCCTGATTTAAGCTGGTACCGGTTTCTACATCCGCACGAATGTCTTGTAATAATTTGGAAACGGACGGATTGGAGTGGCCTTTTCCTACGATGTCAAAAGACTGCAACAGCGGCACGCCTGCTTTCATCATGGTGGAAAGCTGCCTGGTAAATAAAGTGATATCTTTGTCCGTAATCTTTTTACCCGAAGTGTAAGTTTTTTTCTTGAGTTTGGTGACTAAGATACCCTGGCGGCGGAGTGTTGCATTGACGATCGCTTCACCGCTCGCGCGCATTTCTCCACGCACAACCTTGCCCTGCTTGTCCTTGCCTTCCCAGGCGTACAGTTGCTCTTTGACTTGCCCGGTCTTTACTGGTTTATTTGAAGCTGTGGCCATATTACTATTCCTGTCTCATTAGTCGTTGGTGCATCCTAATACCTCTTCCAGGCTGGTTGCCCCTTGCTTTACTTTTTGCAGGCCGGACTGACGCAGACCTTTTACACCATCTTTTTCTGACTGTTTTTTTATTTCGAGCGCAGAGCCATTTGCAAGAATGATGCGTTCTATCGATTCGGTGATAGGCATAATCTGGTAAATGCCGACGCGCCCTTTGTAGCCGCTGCCGGTGCAGCGTTCACAGCCGACAGGGCCATAGGGCTTCCATGTGCCATCGAGCTCTTCTTCCTTGAAGCCTGCCTGTATCAACACTTCATCCAAAATATCGACAGGTTTCTTGCAAGTGCAAAGTCTGCGCGTCAGTCGTTGCGCTGTAATAAGAATGACGGACGATGCAATGTTGAACGGGGCGACGCCCATATTCATCAGGCGCGTCAATGTCGATGGCGCATCATTGGTATGCAAGGTAGAAAACACCATGTGGCCGGTTTGCGCTGCCTTGATCGCAATGTCTGCCGTTTCGAGGTCACGAATCTCACCAACCATGATGATGTCAGGATCCTGACGCAAGAATGATTTAAGTGCAACTGGAAATGTCAGGCCCGCCTTGTCATTGATATTGAC
>CXWL01003854.1_pt1 | contig 91665 bp, 94 predicted proteins | sample 590931 | NCBI WGS metagenome assembly CXWL01 (sample SAMEA3498368, study PRJEB10139) | groundwater metagenome | biome: water well; material: biofilm material | place: Germany | collected 2015-04-27 | reverse complement strand
ATTAAGGCTGGGAGTGTAACCCATGTATCCGGTATAGTTGTTACCCATCTCTCAGGATGGGCAGACGCAGAAAGCAGTCGTTTATCGACGGAGAAAGCCCCGGAAGCCAAATGTGCTGATCGCAGATGTGGTGATGCCGGGCATGAGCGGGCGTGACTTAGCGAGGGTGCTTGTCTCCAGGAAAATGGTTAGCAAGACCCTTTATATCTCGGGATATACGGATGATGCCATCGTTCGGCACGGAGTTTTAGAGCCAGGTTTGGCTTTCTTGTACAAGCCATTCACTGCGACCGAATTGCTGACCAAGACGCGCGAGACCCTCGACAGTCCCGTTGAGCTGGCCAAGGCCTGACGGTTCGAGCATCGTGCAATCTAACCGGGTTTTCAGCCCTTGCGCAACCCTCTCCCAATGATTCGTTGGGAATTACTAAGATTTCCCGCTGCGCAATAAATATCTTTGAGGAGGCCTCATGGCAAAGACGATCGCGGAAGTCGAACGTAAGAATTTCAACAATCCGGACGAGGTCCGGACTTTTCCGAAAGGGAAGGTCGAGCTGGTGAAGGTGGGTGGAGGCCTGGTCGGTAAGGGAACCTTCGAGCCCGGCTGGAAGTGGTCGACGTGCGTCAAGGCGCTCGCCAAGACCGACAGCTGCGTGGCGCCTCACTACCAGTATCAGCTTTCAGGCAAGCTGAAGGTCAAGATGGACGACGGAACGGAAATTACGACCGTAGCAGGCGATGTTGCCACCATCGGCGTCGGGCACGATGCCTGGGTCGAGGGCAGCGAGCCGGTGGTGGTGATCGACTTTCAGGGAATGGTCGATTACGCCAAAAGCAAGTAAGGCAACCTGTGAGAAAGCCGGCGGGATTCTGAAGAATCCCGCCGGCTTTTTATGTGCGAGTTTGCCCACTGAAATCGAGGGGGCGAATGTAGTTCCTCCAGGCGCGCCTAAGAACCTTCGGTAGTTACTGGCAGTTGGTGCCGTGAATCCCCAGCAGCGCGCCGCCGGTCTTCAGCGTCCCCGCAAAGCAAGTCCAAGAGGTCTGCTTGATAACCCGTGCGGACTCCAGCAAGGATTTCGCGAACGCTCGATTGCTGGCCAAGGGCGTGGGCGTGAGGGACTTCTTTCCATCCGAATCGACTGAGATGGCGGACTCACCGTCGCGCAGGGCCATCTCCTTAAGGGCCGCGGTGCGCTTGGCCTGGTTCGTTTCCAAGTAATAGATGAAGGCGAGCGCCGTCACCCGCGTGCGAGGGCTGTAATCCTCCTTGGCGATGGTGTAAAAATCCTGGAAATAATTCGGGTAGCAGATGTCTTTGTATTTCTCGCACAGTTCCGCGTACTCCTGGACCAAAATCCAGCGAGTTTTCACCGCGGCATTGACCCTCCGTTGAGACGGGACGACCGTGGCCATCCTCAATAGATTGAACAATCCGACCACATGCTCTTTATCCGAGCCGTTTTTGATCGCGGCCCCGGTCGCCGCTTCCAGAACTTCGGCTTCCAGAGGAGTGCCCTGGAACGTGCCGAGCGTGATCGAATGCAGAAAAATGTCGTCGAGGAAAGCGAGGGTGTTGTGCGGCTCAAGCGGCCCGCCGTTTTCGGGCGTGACGTAGATGATGGGGTTGGGGGTTTTTTTTCTCAGCTGCTCAGCAAATCCTAAATGGCGGCATGAAGGGTAGCCATCGTTCCAGCATTCGGCCGTGTACGTCAAACCGCCGAACGCCTGCTTGATCGGCTTCTGCTTCGCGGCGACCTTATGGATCGCGCCAACCGTGGAAGCCTGCTCCGCGGCGAGTTGCTCTTCAAAAGTAGCGGCTTGCGCTCCCAACGACACGGACAGGAGCAAGGACCCGAGGATCAAAGTGTTTTTCATGAGGAGATTTTACCGAGCACCGAGGGGTGGGCGCATAGGTCCAACGGGGAAAGCTGCGCGCGTCATTAGGCCCAAGTCAGGTAGGACCCCGCCGCGGCCGGCCAGGGCGAGTTTGCCCGGGCCGGCTTGTTCTTATTTTTTATCGAGAGCTTTGACCAACGCCGCCGCTAACGCCTTGTCCGACATTGGGTTCTGCCCCGTGATCAGTTCGCGGTCGACCACCACGTTCGAAGTCCACTTGGAGGCCCGCCGCACGCGGGCGCCGGCGCTTTCCATCGCCGCGTCGGGGTAGAACTTCACGTATCCGCCCAAGGCGTTGTCCGTTCCTTCCGGCTCTTCTTGCTTCTCCTCAGCGGTCGTGAAAATCGCCATCGAGTAGCCCTTGTAGATCCAGCCCTTGGAGAGCGCGGCCGTCGCCGCCGCATCTCCCTTTTCCAGCGCCGCGACGAACGAATCGGGATCGGACATCGCGGACAGAAGCGCGATGGGGCCGTGGCAAATAAGAGCCGTCGGCTTTCCCTCCTTATGGAAATGGCGCAAGACCTTTCCTAGATCGCGGTCTTTAAGAAGGTCTTCCATCGGCGCGTGTCCGCCCGGCACCAGCACGCCCTCGTACTGATCCAGGCCCTCCGCGATGACCGTAGATAAGACCGCGAGATTCTTCGGTCCCGTCACGCCCTCGCCGCACAGACCCAGCTGACGGCAAAGAGCCCGGATGTCTTGATAATCCTGGCGTCCCTGAGCCCGCGCCTGCGTTGAAGCTTCGGGAGCGTCCCCGAACCACATGGCGCTGTCGCTGACGCGGTCCATCACCGCGGGAGTTCCCTGCGGGTTGGCGAAAACCGGCTGATAACCGGCTTCGATGAGTTTTTTGACTGGAACCATCAGCTCGGGAAGGAAGAACCCCGTGGGATGGACGACCCCGTTTTTGAGCGTGATCTTGCTTTTGCTGGATAAGACCACCAACACCTTGCCGCCCGCGGCGGCGTCTTGCGAGAACGCCATCGCCAGCGCGGCGGCGGCGACGATTTTTCCGATATTGCGCATCATAGTCACTCCTCAGTTCGATATCGCGTTCCCAGTATTATCGCACGTGAACGGCTCCGTCCGGCATGGGCAAGGAGAAGGAGAACCGAGCCCCTTGGCCCGTGCTGTGGGCCGTCAGCGTGCCGCCGTTTAATTCTGCCAAGGTTTTGGCGATGGCCAAGCCCAGGCCCGTTCCCTCTCGCGGCTTGTTGCCGCGCGCTTGGCTGTGGAAGCGCTTGAAGATCAGTTGGAGATCCGCCGGCGGAATTCCCGGGCCTTCGTCGGCGACCATGATCACGATGCGCTGATTCTCGCTATGCGCCCGGAGCGTGATCGTGCCGTCGATAGGGCTGAACTTGACGGCGTTGCTGAGCAGGTTCTGCAGCACTTGCCACACATGTCCGGCGTCGGCGCGCACGCTCAACGCGTCCGGCAAATCGACGCGGATCCGGACTTTCTTGCGGCGCGCCTGCGGCCCGAAATCGATCGCCAGATCGGTGAGACATTCGGCGAGGCAAATCTCGGATGGATGCGGCTCCACTTTCAGGCCGTCGATCATCGCGAGGTCAAGCAAGTTTTCGACCAGGACGCCCAGGCGCTCCGCGTTCTTCTCGATGGTGCGCACGAAGCCCAGCCGGCGCCGCGTGTCATTGAGGCCACCTGTGCGCAGCGTCTCCGCGTAGCCCTTGATCGAGGTGATCGGTGTCCGCAGGTCATGCGAGATGTTGGCCAGGAATTGATTATGCAGCTTCTGGCGGTCCTTCAGCAGCTCCATCTCCTTAGCCGCCTCGCGATCGGCCGCCGCGCGCTCGTTGGCTTCCCGGAGCTGATGGGTGCGCTCCAGGACCTTCGCTTCGATGGCCTGGTTCATCGCCTCCAGTTCCGCCTGCCGGAAGGCGTTTTCCCGCCTTTCGCCGCGGCTTTGGTGCACCAGGTAGATGAGCGGGATGGTTTCAAATAAAATCCAGCCCACATGTTCGAGCAGGAACAGGGGTTTTTCTCCTCCGTACGACGGGGCCAAGAAGCCGCCAACCCAATGGTCTATGATCACGATGCCGAGCGCGGTCAGGAGAACGGACCTGTCGCGATAAAAAGACAGGATCGCCAGCGAGCCGAATACGTGGAAATGCGTGCCCGTGCGGCCGCCGGTGAGATAGATCAGCAGAGCCGACATGAGCATCTGTCCGACGGCCACGATATGTCGGGTCAGCTGTTTGCCCGGCTGTTTCAGCGTGAAGTACAGCGGCAAGCTGGTGATCGCGCCGCCCAACGAGAACGTCGCCAGCGGATGCGCGCCGGGCTCAAACCACGCGTTTAAGACAATCGCAAAAAGCCACTGCACGGGCATTAGGATGACGAAGACGCCGTCAGTGGCCTTACGGATAGCGCTGAGCTGATCGTGGAATATCGCCTCGCCGCGGCGACGGAGGGCCGTCTCGGGATTCAAAGGATCCAGCTCTTTCTTGGCGGTTTGCGGCTTGCTAGTTTGACGGGCACTTGAGGGGTCTGCCGGACGTGCCGGCGAGGCGCAGTCGCTAGGCGGGCCAACCGCGCGGTCCTGTCTTTTAGGGGGCGCGCCCGAAGAGAGCCAAGCCAGCAGGTACACAGGCAGGCCCATAGAATAGCGACGACAAGCTTCGCGCGGGGCGGTTTTGGAGCAGTCATAGTGAGGACTTACGACGATTTTATCACGGGCCGGTATTCGGCGGGAATATAAACGTTGTGACCCAATTGTCTCGTTTTTATGACGAGGTTTAGGGTGCGGCGATCTCGCGCACGCTCATCTTTTTGTACACGAGCCCGTTGGTCCCGATGTTCGTGCTTCTCCAGTACACGGTGATATTGGGCTTGCCCGATTCGGAGCCCTGGCGCGCGTCGCTGTTGGTAAGCTTGAGGGCGGGGTTGATTCCCGGCGCGCAGGCCGGGGACCCCACGCCCATGTTGTTACCCGTGTCGGTGAACTCGTTGACCTTGATCCAGGTCCCGCCGCTGGCGCCGTCGGTCATGTCCCGGTAAATCTCGAGCTTGACGTTGCCCTCAGCCAGGTCGTAAACGACGAACTTATAGCCGATCCAGATGTTCCTGGGCAGGCCGCCCGGCGTCAGAGGCTTGGATGCGACGGCCGTGGCGCTTGGGTGGCGCGTCTCCTTGTCGAAATCGACGGTTCCATCGAGACGCATGCGGGCGCCATAGCCGCGGGTATCGCATAGATCTCTCGTTTCCGATCCGGTGATCCCATGATTGCTGCGGGCCACGCCGACGATGCCGGCATAGGCTGTGCTGTCGTCTGCGACGCGCATGGCGTAGACCGTCATCTCGACGTTGCGCCAGCTTTTCTGCAGCGCGGGGTCATGGATGTACATGCGCGGCGTGGGGCCCGTGATCTTGAATAGGCCTTGGCCGTCGACGATGAAGGCGGCGGCGCCGTGGTTGGCGTCGAACCAGGGATCTTGCGGATCGACTCCGGAGAACGCGCGGGCCTTGCCGTTGTCCCATGTCGAGATCCAATTCTTGCCGCCCATGATCGTGGGGTAGAGGTATTTGACGCCGAACCGGTCGGCACCGATGGCGGGCGGGGGAGGCGGCGGAGGAAGCGGGACAGGCGGTGCGGCGCTGATAGCTAAGCCGCAGACTTGCAGGCCGCCCGCGCTGGCGTACAGCGACCAATTGTTGAGGCTTGTAATCGCGCTTTGTTCGCTGCGAAAAATATAATTGACCGCCAAAGCGATCTCCCCGGAGCCGGGGGGGGTGACATAGACGGAATAGCGGCGCGTGGCCGGATAGACGATCAGACGGAAGCGGTAGCGCGTGCCGGCCGAATAGGGGACCCGCGTGTCGGCGGCGTAGGTGCCTCCCGTGCGGGCGTCGATGAAGCCGGTGTTGTTGAAGCGCACGATGGCGGCCAAGCTCTCGAAGCCCGCGGCGTTTCCGAGCGAAAAGCCGACCACGCCGTCCATATTGGCCATCGACGCCACGGTCTCGAAATTGGCGGCGAAGGGGACGTTTTGCGAGGGCAGTCCCGTGTTCTGCCATCGGGTCGAGGCGGTCAGGCAGCCGGCGGGCGGACCCGGCGGCGGCGCGGCCGTCAGCGTAAATCCGCAAACTTGCACGCTGCCTACGCCGGCGAACAGCGACCAATTGTTCACAGTGGAGACGGCGCTTTGCTCGCTGCGGAAGGCGTAATTCGTCGCCAGCGCCGTCTCGGCGGCGCCGGGCGGGGTGACGTATACCGAGTATTTGCGCGCGGCGGGGTCGACCGTCAAGCGAAAGCGGTATTGCGCGCCCGGCGCATAGGTGATCTTCGTCGCGGCGGCGTAGGCGCCGCCGTTGCGGGCGTCGATAGAGCCGGCGGTATTGAAGCGCACGATGGCGGCCAGGCTCGTGAAGCCGGTGGCGCTTCCTTGAGAGAGACCGATTAGCCCGTCGATATTGGCGGCCGCAGGAATGGCGGTGAAGCTCGCGGCGAAGGGGGCACTTTGCGCGGCGATGGGCGTGGTGCGCCATTGGGGCGTGGCAGTCAGACATTGAGCCCGCGCGTCACCTGCGCACAATAGCGCGGCGAAGGCGATTAGGGCGGATATCCAGGCGTAAAATCGAGTGGCCATGCCGAGATTGTAAAAAGGAAGGCGCTAGCCCGTCTGTGATACCAATGTGACGTTAACCTGTGTGAGTTTGGACGTAGGTCCTTTGGTCTTTTTTATGGCCCGACGTACCCATGCGCCCCCATCCTGTTTTCGGGCATACTGATACTTAAGGTAGTGGGGGGATTAAAATGAAACTTGGATCGATTATTTCCGCTTTCGCCGTTGCGGCCGCATTATCGGCCGGCGCTCATGCGCAAGTCAGGGGAGATTTCACCACGGGCGGCCTGGAGGTCGTCGTCGCCAAGACAGATGAGCTTAAATCGCGCCTTGCAGCGGAACGAGAGGAGCTGAAGAAAGAGGCAAACAGCAACACCGCGCGGATCAAGAAAATCATCTCGAACTGCACGACAATTCTTAGCGCCGGCGTAACGTTCAAGGATGTTCGCGTCAACGGCGGCCGCCACACGGTCTGGCTTGTCAACTGGGTCAGGTCGTCCCGCCTCTACACGCTAGATCGCTGTGCGCTCTTCAACAGCGTCGGTTGGTGCCGCGTCAAGGACCAAAAACTGATCACCGCCACCCTCAATTCCCTTGAAAGCGGCATCACGGCGAAGTCCGATCACGCCTGCCGATACCAAGAGTCGAAGTAGTGGAAGATAAAATGAAACTTGGATCGATATTGTCCGCTCTTGCCGCGGCGGTCGCTTTGGCGGCCGGCGTCCAGGCGCAGGTCATGGGAGAGTTTTCCCCGGACGGCGTGCAGGTTATAGCCACCAAGACAGATGCGCTTAAATCGCGCCTTGAAGCGGAAAAAAAGCAGCTGGAGAAAGCGAAGGCCAGCAATTCCGAGCGGATCAAGAAGATCATCACGAACTGCACGATAGGGATCAGCGGTAGCGTGAAGTTCGATGGTGTTCCAGTCAACGGCAAGTATTCGACGGTTGGACTGTTCAACGTGATCGGGTCAGCTCGCCTTTACACGCAGCGGGATAAGGATGTTATCGAGTTCTACAGAGCACCCTTCTATAGGATCCCTTATTGGAACCGCGTCATGGACGAGAGGATGATCACTGCGATCCTGGATACCCTTGAATCCGGCATAAAAAAGGATCGCCCTCATTCCTGCCGATACCAAGCGCCGAAATAGGATCTAGGCCGGGGCTTGAGCCAGTTCGGCGAGCACGCCGTCGCGCAGCAGCGGCGCCTTCAGGGCGCGATTAGCGCGGCGAGTCTACGACGTCGTGGATGCCCAGGCGAAAACTGCCGAGGGCCAGGAACACTTCGCGCATAAGGCAAATGAGCGCCGCGGTGTAAGTAAACAACGAGAGAAGAAACAGAAAAGCGACCGGCTTGGCCGTGTTGAACTCAAAAAGCGGTCCGGCGAAAACCAGCGTCATCAAAAAGCAGACGCACAGGGCCGAGCAAACGCCCAAAGACAGCGCGCGATAGATCAGACGCGCGCGTATTTCAAGGGAGCGCAGCTCGCCGACGCGGCGTTGACTGCCGAGGGAAGAATGATTTTCAAGGAATCGACCTCGGTCGACGATGCGCGCTAGGCGGCCGGCGAACACCGTCAAGGTCGCCGCGACGCCGGTGAGCAGAAATATGGGGGCGATCGCCAGATGAATGAGTTCGGTGACGTCCTTAAGACTGCCCGCGGCCGTGCCCATGGCCGCTATAGTACAGAATTAGTCTATAATGGATTCGCAAATTCGGCCTCGAAATGGAAAAAAAGAAGACGATATTGGTCACGGGCGCCACCGGCCTCATGGGCAAGGGATTTGAGGAAACGTCTTCCGTCCAGTATCAGATCGTGGGCCTGCACATGCGCGATTACGTCGTTAAGGGCGCCCAATCCGGCCATCGCGTCCTGGATATCCGCAACCAAGATCTCATCAATAAACTCTTCGCCGAGCATGAGTTCGACACGGTCATTCACGGCGCGGGCGTGGCCAGCGTGGACTACGCTCAGACGCATTACGCCGAGAGCCTCGAGTCCAACCTGATCGGAACCTTGAACATCACGGCGGCTTGCCGCCGAAAGGGCGTCCATCTCGTGTACGTCTCCACTAACGCGGTTTTCGACGGCACGGAGGCTCCTTACGCGGAGGATCACGCGGTCAATCCCGTCAATAAATACGGGCAGATCAAGGTGCAATGCGAGAAGCTCGTCACCGAGACGTTGGAAAATTACACGATCGTGCGGCCCATCCTCATGTACGGCTGGAATCACCCGGCCTGCCGGCAAAATCCCGCGACGTGGATCCTCGAAAAATTGCGGGCCGGCGAAAAGATAAGGCTTGTGACCGACGTCAGCGAAAATCCGCTGTACAACCGGCAGTGCGGAGAGGCGCTTTGGGAGATCGTCAAGAAAAAGCCGCGAGGCGTCATGCATTTGGCGGGGGGCGAGGTCGTCAATCGCTATGAATTCGGCGTGCGGCTGGCGAAAATATTCGGGTTGGATAAGTCCTTGATCGCTCCGGTCGACAGCTCTTTTTTCCCAACGATCGCCCCGCGGCCGAAGAACACGACTTTCACGACCCGGCGCATGGAGAGTGAATTGGGAATACGTCCCTCGACGGTGAATCAGGGGCTGGAACAGATGAAGGCTCACGTCCGTTAGGCGCGTTATGGCGACGCCTTTTTTTTCCGTCGTCATTCCCACCTACAACAGGGCCGGCCAGGCCGTGGCGGCCGTGAAGTCGGTCCTGTGGCAGACGGAGGGGGACTTCGAGTGCCTCGTCGTCGACGACGGCTCGCGCGACGACACGCGGGCCCGCCTGGAGCGGATCAAGGATCCCCGGCTTCACTGCGTCTTCAATACAGTCAATCAGGGACAGCACGCCTGCCGAAACCAGGCGATTCGCGGCGCCAAGAGCGACTGGATCGCTTTCTTGGACAGCGACGATTTGTTTTTGCCGCGGCGGCTGGAGGAAGTGCGCGCGGCGATCAGCGGCCGGCCGAGCGCCGGCTTCTGGTTTACCAACTCGTACGTCTATCGCTACAACCGGATCATCGGCACGCTGTTTGATCCCGCGCGCCCGATCCCGGAGGGCCGGCTGCCCGGCTATTACGCGCTGGGAGAGACTTACCTTCCTTATGTGACCACCATGGTGGTCGTCAGGCGCGACGCTTTTTTGAAGACCGGTTATTTCCGGCAAGACCTGCGCATGCTCGAGGACACGGAACTCTACACCCGCATGATCGGTGGAGGCCTGGAGGTCGGTGCGCTGCGGCAGCCTTCGGCGGTGCGGTTTCTGCACGAAGGCAATATCACGCAGGACCATCGCCTGGGCTTCGTTGAATCCGTCGAGGCGCTGCGTGTCGCCGGGCTTCCCGCCGAGAAGGAGGCCGACCTGCGCAAGAAGTTCGCTTGGGACGGGGCCGAGTATTTTTGGAAATCGCTGCGGCCTGAGTTGGCGAGGGAGCTTCTCCTCAAGGAAGTGGGCCCAGAGGCCCAGAACTCTCCTTTCTATCTCAAGACTTTTATCCCGACTCCGCTGTTGCGGGCGACGAAGGCCGCCCGAAAGGCTTACCTCCAAATCCGGCACCACCCGCTGTTGTCGGCCCCGGAAGTCCGAGACGTGTATCGTCAGATCGAGCCGCTTCTTGACGAAGCAAGGTCCTAGAGCTGGAATCCGAGGGCGGCGAAGGGCTATAATAAGACGTGGCCTTGACTAAAGAAGCCCTGCGTGCCCTGGTGGCCCTTCAAGAGAAGGATAAGGTCCTCGATGTCATCCAAAAAAGAATCGACGCGGTGCCGCCGCGCATCGCCTCCCTAAAGGCCGATCTCGAGGGCGAGAAGCGGCATATGGACGCCGCCAAGGCGAAGATCGTCGAGCTCGAGAAAAAGAAGAAGACCAAGGAGCTCGACGCGGCCGCCCAAGAAGAGGCGGCGCGCAAGCACCAAAGCCAGCTCAACGATTTGAAGTCCAACGACGCCTACAAGGCGATGCAGGCCGAGATCGAGAAAGAAAAAGCCGCAGCCGGCGATATCGAGACCGAGATCCTTGTGATCATGGAAGAGATCGACAAGGCCCGCGGCGAAGAGAAAGCCACCGTCGTCGAGTTCAAGAAGACCGAGGAATTTTCGAAGAAGGATTTGGAAAAGCTCGAGGCCGAAATGTCGCACGCCAAGGGCGAGTTCGAGACGGCCAAGACCGATCGCGACGCGGTCGCCGTCGCGGTGGCGCCGGCCGACATCAAGATCTACAACCACATCCGCTCGCGCGGCAAGCCCGACGCGGTCGTGCCCGTCGTCGACGGGCACTGCGGCTCTTGCCAGATGAATTTGTCTCCGAGCATGTCGCTGGAGGTGGCCAAGCTCAAAACCTTGGTCACCTGTGAGAGTTGCCAGCGCATACTTTATAAGCCCGAGCAAGTCGCGGCGACGCCAGTCGCCCCCCACTAACGGCGTGTGGAAGGGGCGCTTCCTCGCTTATGCTCGGTCGAATTTCAGGGACGGCCGGGGGGCCGCTGGTCCGAAAGGGCTGGAGGAACTTCCGGACTCCGTTGAGCGTGACGCCCGTTGAAAGGCGGGAAGGCGGGGCCCATATGCCCCGTCGATGGACAGTACCACAGAAAGTTACCGCCTCCGAAAGGAGGTAAGGGTGAAAAGGTGGGGTAAGGGCCCACCGCGCGTTTCGCGAGAAACGCGGCATAGGTAAACCCCGTCGGGAGCAAGGCAGTTGGGCGGAGGGCGCTGCTCGCGCCAGGCCTCGCGCAAGCAAGGCACGGCCGCCCGGTAGCCGCTTAGAGAAATGGTCCCCAAGCCCGCAAGGGTGGACAGAATCCGGGGTACAGGCCGTCCCTGATCAGACAAATGAAGGGGACCCGCGACGAGCGGGTCCCCTTCTCCTTTCAGCGGTCCTCGGGGCCTTGATACATGCCCACCGCCTTCTTAGGCCGCCATGTCCGCCAGGCCTGTTCGAAGGCGGATTCGTTCTCATAGCCGTATACTTCGCGAAGCGCGGTTTCGGGATTGGCGCCTTCACGAATCTTTTGGCAGAACACGGTGAAAAGGCTGTCGACGTGCCCGCGTTTAATGAAGCGCACGACGCTGTGGGCCTGGAGGTACCACTGGTTTACCCAGGAGTTTGGAGTATCCTCGGCGGGTCTTGAGCGCAGGAATACATTAAACGGGATCGGCGCGGGGAGGACTGGGCCTTTGTCGCGGGGGTCGGGTCTTGTCAGAGGCTCGTCCTGGAGGATGCCCGCCAAGCCCTCGTCCAGCCAGCTGGGAGGCTGTGCGGACTTGTCATCGAAGAAGCTGTGAAAGTAAAGATGCGTCAGCTCGTGGGCCACGATGGCTTTGTCCATGGGAGCATAGATCGCCAGTATTTTTTCGTCTTCCGTTTGGGTCATGAGTCCACCCGACCACGGGGGCGGATGGAAGCGGCCCTTTAGGTAGCTCTCTTGGTTGCTGTAAAGGTAAACGGTGACTTTTTTCTGCGCCATCCAAGGGACGAGTTGCCACAGGTCGGGGTGCAGTGCTGTGTAGATGCGCTCGATGAGCGTGCTGTCTCCTAGAGCGCTGTCTCTGTTCTCGTGACGGATCGTGAAGTGCGTGGTCTCATCCGATCGCCAGGAGTCTTCAGGATCGGCGTGCGCCGCCTGGGTGAGCAGAAGAAGCAGGGCAAGCATTCCCATCCCCCGCAGTGTAGCTGAGAAGCGCGCGGAGTCAAGAGGCGCGGAGGCAGTGGCGGGGGGGCGGGGCGGGAGTCTTTTCGGTCAGCTGTTGATGGGATTGATGGACGGCACAGTCTTGGAGTTCTCGATCCAAAACTCAATAAGGGCGTTAAAACCTTCGGCGGATTCTTCTTTGGTCATTGGACGCGGATTGCCAGGAGTGTTGATGGCCGCCGCGCGCCACTCGAGTTTGGAATTCGTCAGATAGAGGGTAAGTGGCTCACCATCTTTTTTAAGCATGATAAAGATGTCATCGTGATTGTCGATGTTGACGCTAAAATAGCACTTGCCCGTGCCCTTATTAATTAAGGAGTAAGTTTGTTTGGTTTGGATGAGATTTTTTTGCAAACCAAGAATGAATCCGGCGCCAAGGACCGCTGAACTTTTATGGCTAAGGGTGAAAGCGCGCAGCCGCACGAACGCAGCGATATTTGTCTCATGGCTTACGAGCACTGCCTTGGCGACAGGAGTGCGGATATTGGACGTTTCAACCTGGCCTCCGTTCAAATCGGCCATCATTTTGGCGATTGCCGGGTCCAAAGGAGAGGCGAGGGTGACGTTGGTGCGGATTGAAGGCACGCTTGACGCAAGCATGGCTGAAAGGTAGGCCGAGATCGCAACAGTGCGTATCGGAGATATTCTCATGCTTATATTTTAACGATTTGATCGCTCCTTGGCCTGGGACGAGGGGCCTGGGTCTCTGGCGCCAATAGACCTAGTCCAAATTGAGTCCACTGGCCCACATATTAAGGAACGATGATCGAGGCCTTGACACATTTCCAAGCTGGGGCTACACTTCGGAAAATCCAGTATATGCGGAATTTAATTGCCTTTATTCTTGCATTAACGGCGGTTGTTGTTTGCGCCGAGAATCCGAAACCAGCTCTTCAGAGCTATAGTGGTTCTGTAGAAGGTCAAGATGATTTGCACGTCGGCGGTACAGGAACAACTGGGAACTCAAAACCGAGCGGTATCGTCGCTGAATCAGAGAATAAACCGGCTCGTGATGTAATAATTTCGGAACCCGCAATTGTCACGAATACAGCGCCTAAGCTGTCAGAAGCGGATCGAGATGAGCGCGAAGTCAAACGGCTGGACAAGGCCGGCAATATAGCCGCCGCGCGCGAATACGCGATGGAGGCGCTGCAGCGGCATCCTGAGGATAAGGAATTGGCCGCTTATGTAAAAATGACGGCGCCGCCGGCCAAAGTCGGCATCGATTTCCAGACCGTGAAGACTCGCGCCGCGGAGCTGCTGTCGGGAATGCGGCAGGACGCCGGCGCGGGAGGTGGAGAGGCGGTGATGGCCTCGCCCATCGCGTGGGGGGCGGTCAACGGCGCTGCGGCGCGGCCGCCGGCGATTCCTGCGGGCGGCAACGCGATGGTAGGCAATGGTCGAGGAACTGAGGCCTTGCGTGAGGCAGCCGGCAAGCTCGGATTGAAGGATTATGTTGGAGCTGAAACAATTTTGACTCTAAGACTTGAGTCGGCGCCTCAGGATGTGGCGGCCTGGCGTTTGCGCAGTTTGACGCGGCGGCGTATGAAGAATTTCGAAGGCTCGTCTGAAGATGCGCGGCGGGCGTTGGGCATTGATGGCCGGGACACGCGCTCTATGCACTTATTGTCGCGGAACTTGACCGATTTGGGTCATCCTCAGGAAGGATTGGCCGAGGCTGAGCGTTCGTTGGTCATCAATCCCAAGGACGCCGATGGGTATGTGGCCCGCGCCGCCGCGTTTGGAGCGCTGGGTCGCAAGGAAGAAGAGTTGGCCGATCTGGCGCGCGCGGCGGCTCTGGACGCGCAATTCGATTCGTTGTACCGAGAAACGCTTGCCGCTCGCGGCGGCACGACGCCCACAATCTCGCACATAAAGCCTATTTGGTTAGGCGCCATCGGCGCGGGCTTGTTCTTTTTAACCTTAGGGTTGTTCCGTCTACGCGGCGGCGATTCATCCGTGGCATTGGCGCGTCGCGAGGAGTTGGTCGTCCCGCCCGCTACTCGTCTGAATGCGGTGCCCAAAGGCTTTAGCGTGGTCAAGACGTTGGGTCAGGGCGGCATGGGCGTAGTTTATGAGGCCGTCGACCTGGGATTGCAGCGGACGGTGGCGCTTAAGAAGCTGCGTCCCGAGGTATCCGACAACCCGCGCGAGCGTGGGCGCTTCGTAAAAGAAGCGCGTACGGTGGCGGGGCTTAAGCACCCCAATATCGTGGAGATCCATGCGATCCATGAAGACGAGGAGGGCTTATTCCTGGTCTTTGAGCGCATTCCGGGCCAAAGTTTGCACGATCGTCTAGTCGGTGGGGCGCTACCGCCGGCGGAGGTCGTCTCTTATTTGCGTCAGATCGCGTCCGCGCTGGATTACGCGCACGGTCAGGGGGTGGTGCACCAGGATCTTAAGCCCGCCAACGTGATGCTAAACGCGGGGTTGGCCAAGGTCATGGACTTCGGCATCGCTCGGCGCGTGCTTGAGACACTGTCGACGATGTCTAAGATCGAGATCGCCGGAACGCCCGCCTACATGGCCCCCGAGCAAGAGCAGGGCGTGATCACGCCTGGGGCGGACATTTTCGCGCTGGGCGCCTGCTCATACGAGATGTTGACCGGGGCTTTGCCTTTCCCGACCGGCGGGCTGATGCTCAAGTCTCAGAAAATGTATCGGCGCGCCTCTGAGGCGGCGCCGTCGCTGCCGGCCGCCGTGGACGCGGCCATTGGCCGCGCGCTGGAGCCCCGCCCTGAGGACCGCTGGCCGACGGCGGCCTCGTTCGTCGACGCTCTCGCTCTTGCCCTCGCCTAGCCCCGGGCGGGCGTGCTACAATCGTCGTGTGACCGAGCATAAGCGAGGAAATGGTCGCATCGATTTCCAGGAAACGACCATGACCGAGCATAAGCGAGGAAATGGTCGCATCGATCGCCGTAGGAGGCGACCATGAGTTTTCCGACGACGCGCCTGCGGCGCCTGCGTTCGAGCCCCGCGCTGCGCGGCTTAATCCGTGAGACGAGATTGTCGGCGAAGGACTTCGTGCTGCCGCTGTTCATTCGTCCCGGGAAAGGCGAGCGGCGCGCGATCTCTTCGATGCCCGGGCACTTTCAGTATTCGGTGGATAAGGCGGTCGCCGCCGCCGCCGCCGCGGTCGACGCCGGTGTCCCCGCGCTGATCCTGTTCGGGATCCCCGACAAGAAGGACGCGAAAGCCTCGGGCGCGTACTCCGACAACGGCGTGGTGCAGAAGGCCGCCAAGGCGATCAAGGATAAATACCCGAATCTTCTTCTCATCGCCGACCTGTGCTTCTGCGAGTACACAGACCACGGGCATTGCGGCATCGTCAAAGACGGCCGAGTGCTCAATGATCCGACATTGGCACTGGCGGCCAAGACCGCCGTGTCCCAAGCCAAGGCCGGCTTCGACGTGATCGCGCCGTCGGGCATGATGGATGGACAAGTCGGCGCCATCCGCGCCGCACTCGACGCATCGGGCCAAATCGACACGCCGATTCTGGCTTATGCGGCCAAGTACGCGAGCGCTTTTTACGGCCCGTTCCGCGAGGCCGCGGAGTCGCCGCCTTCTTTCGGCGACCGCTCAACCTACCAGATGGATCCGGCGAACTTCGACGAGGCGATGCGCGAGGTGGCGCTCGACGTCGCCGAGGGCGCCGATATGGTGATGGTCAAGCCCGCGATGCCTTATCTCGACGTGCTCAAGGCGGTCAAGGATCGCTTCGGCCTGCCTACGGCGGCCTATCAGGTCTCCGGCGAGTTCGCGATGATTAAGGCCGCTGCCGCCAATGGCTGGATCGACGAAAAGAAGACGGCGCTCGAGGCGCTGACCTCGATCAAGCGAGCCGGCGCGGATTTTATCCTGACCTATTACGCGTTGGAAGCGGCTAAATGGCTGGCTTAAAGAATCTTTTCACGCGCGCGCGCCGCTCGCTGGTGGGCGGGGTCAATTCGCCGGTGCGTGCCTTCAAGTCGGTGGGCGGCACGCCGCTCTTCGTGCGCTCTGGCTCCGGCGCCTATCTGCGGGGCGCCGACGGCAAGCGGTACATCGATTTCTGCCTGTCTTGGGGTCCCTTGATGTTCGGCCACGCACGGCGCGAGATCGTGCGCGCGGCCCAACGGGCGATGGCGGAGGGTTCGACGTTCGGCGCCGCGACCGAAGTCGAGGTGGCGTTAGCCGAGAGGATCAAGGCCGCGTTGCCCTCGATTGAGCTGCTGCGCATGACCAGCTCCGGCACCGAGGCCGGCATGAGCGCGGCACGCGCGGCGCGGGCCTTCACCAAGCGCGATCTCATCGTGAAGTTTGAGGGGTGCTATCACGGCCATTTCGACAGCCTTCTAGTCGCCGCGGGCTCGGGGGCCACGACGTTGGGCATCCCGGATTCGGCGGGCGTGCCCAAATCGTTCGCGGCGACCACCATCGTCGTTCCGTTCAATGACCTTGCCGCCGTTGAAGCCGCCTTCAAAAAACATAAAGGCAAGATCGCGGCTTTGTTTGTCGAGCCCATCCCCGCGAATATGGGCGTCGTCTTCCCCGCCAAGGGCTTCTTGGAAGGCCTGCGCCGAATCACGGCGCGCGAGAAAACCCTATTGGTTTTCGACGAGGTCATCACCGGCTTCCGGTTGTGCTACGGCGGCGCCCAGACGCTGTTCAAGATCAAACCCGATCTCACCATCCTGGGCAAGATCGTCGGCGGCGGGCTGCCCTTGGCCGCCTACGGCGGCCGGCGCGACGTGATGTCCATGATCGCGCCCGAGGGTCCGGCCTATCAGGCGGGCACGCTGTCGGGCAACCCCGTGGCCGTGGCCGCCGGGTCGGCGATGCTCGATCTTCTGCGGGCGGAGAAGCCCTATAAACGGATGGAGCAGCTCGCGAAGTATTTCTGCGATGGCTTGCGCAGCGCGGCGGGTGCCGCGGGCGTGCCCCTGCGCATCCAGTCCGTCGGCTCGATGTTCACGCCCTTTTTCCTGGAGGGCGGTGCGGTGACGGATTATAAGTCCGCGTTAAAAGCCGACAAGGCGGCCTACGGCCGCTTCTTCCACGGCATGCTCAAGCGCGGCGTGTACCTGCCTCCGGCGCAGTGGGAGGCGGCGTTCGTCTCCTACGCGCACGCCGATCGAGATCTCGATCACGCGCTTGCCGCCGCCCGCGCCGCTTTGAAAGCCGTTTAGTTAATCCACTATGCAGGATAATTGCACCGTGGCGGTGCAAGATTCTTGGCCCGCGTGAGCGGGAACTCGGGCCACGCCCTGATGAGGCTTTTTTGGTGTGGGACACAGAAACGAGGGCGGGACAGGCTCTCGGGCTGGGCAATTTCTCCTACTTGGCTTCAATCAATTTATTGAGTTCGCGTTCAAATTTTCCGCGCAGGGCATTGTAGGAACTTGCATTGTCAAAACGCGGCGAGGCTTCCGGCGTATTGGATGCGCGGGCGAATGATTTCAGCGCGGCAATCTCTTCCTCAAACGATCCCAGCGATGGTTGTTGATGCAGCATCGCATTCTCGCCGCGCAGGACGATCGTATCCGGGTTATTCATGGGGGCGCGCGCATCGGTGGGGAGAATATTCTCAAAGTCAAACCCATGATTTCCAGGAATCAAGGAGATCACCCGAATATTGTCGCTGGCTGCCGCCGCGAATATTCCGCCCAGTGAATCGTTATAGGGATAGCCCTCTCTTTGATCACCGACCAGATGGATAAATCCTGCTTGAAAAATGACGACATTTTTCTGCGCCAATATGTCCCGCAACTGCGCCGCCATCCTTAGATTGCGCAAGCGCACGCCTTCCTTGCTTGTTGCGTGAATGTATTTCTTATCCGCAACGTCCGTTAAAATACCAGCGTCGATTAAGGACGCGGTGCCACGATCATTGTAATCCAGAAAACCTTCATCGGTTATCGCCATATCGATCAGGCGGACATCCGCACCCTCGTCAAGCCAAGCGGAAAAATTGGCAAGATTTGCCGCGGGTGAAAACGACCAGCTCCATGCAGCATGAGTCAGGGTCTGCAAATGGTGGTAACGGGACGGATCTTCGTCTTTTAACGCTGTCAACGCAGCGGCGATGTGGCCACGAAAATCCGCCTGCACATCTTCGGGGAAGAAACGAGAAAGAAGTAGTTCCAGCAGATTGTAACGCTGTTCCAGCGCCATGACCGGGTTTGCGATCCCGGCGCGTCTAAATCCCTGCCGCACAAATTCCCCAAGCCGGACATGGGCGGCCTTACCGTGTTCTTCCCCTAGCATGATGATAACTTTCTGATTGGCGGCCAATGCTTCTTTGGCGGTTGTCACGATGCGGTTTGCGACAGGCGAAAAATCATCCGGATTGGCACTCAGGTCGATTACGGTCGCGCCCGCCTGAAACGGCAACATCTGTGTGACGCTTTTATCTTGTCTATCCTGCCGGCTGGCGGCATCAATAGCGCCGCACTCGTTCGCCGCGAGGGCTGCGGCAAACACCGCCCCGATCGCAACGGGGCGCCACGTCGCCTTTCCCACTCTAGTGGTTGAGAACTTCGATTGCCTTCTCAAGCGCCGCGTCCTTAACGTTGCCGGCTGGGCGACCGGACAACTGCCTTAAGATGTCCAAGTAAACCGCCCTCTCCTCATCAGGACTCATCATCACCATCTCGTTGGGCATTACGCCGCCGGAACCCGGAATGTTTCTGCCGGTTTCAGGATCATGCACGCCCTCCACCGAACGACCCTGGGGCGTGTACCAACCGCCCTTCGTCATATGCAGGGCGGTTCCATCAGGCCGGCTAACCAAGCCGCCCAGTCTAGGAATAGCAGTCATCATGTGCGATTGGAATGACCCCTTGCCGTAGGTCGTCGTGGAGCCGACGATGGTGGCCCGGCCGTGTTCCTGCAAACCGGCAGCGAGCATTTCGCTGGCGGAGGCCGACCATCCATTGACGATGATCGCAAGAGGCATATCGGCGTAGCGCCCGAGACCGTCGGTGACGGCCTTGGTCTCGAGCTTTTCCTGACGCTTGGTCAAAGCGATCACGTCTTCGTCGCGAAGGAATTCCGAGCCTATCGACTTGGCAATGTCGAGGAGGCCGCCCAGGTTCCCGCGCAAATCGATGATCAGCTTGTTGGCCCCCTTGGACTTGAGCGCATCGACGATGGTAAACAATCTCCGATCAATGCAGGTATCGTCCGTATTCCCGTGACAGTTAAAACTAGAAAAGTAGACATAGCCGATTCCAGACGCGGCCATTTTACCGAAGATGTCCGGCATCTGAAACATGGCGCGCCTGATGTTTACTGGATCACTGAGCCTCACCACTTTTACCAACACCGTGGTGTCCGCCTCTCCCTGGAGGCGTCCAATGACAGACGACAAATCCTCGCCTTGAGTCGAGACATTATCAACGGCCGTAACGATGTCTCCATCGACAAGACCGGCCTTTTCGGCCGGCGAACCAGGGTACACGATCTCGAGTTCCACGCCCTCAGCGACCTTGCCGACTTTCGCGCCGAATCCGACGAGTTGACTCGCTGAAGATTGTCTATATTTCTTGGCTTTCTTGCGGTTCAAGTAATAGGTATGGGCGTCGCCAAACTCCTTGACGAAAGCCTCGAGCATGGAATCGATCGCATTTTCCCACTGCTGGGCGCTGTACTGCAAATCTTCGGGCCGGCCGTTGCGCTTGACGAATTCGTCTTTCATTGCCTCAAGGCGCCGGTCCCATTCGGTCGTGGGAATAGGGCGTTTGAAATACATATCCGTCTTCGCGAGGACGTCGATCACCCGATACAAGAGGTCCTCGGACATATTCTTCCCGGGATTCTTCATGTCGGAGGCCAGGAACTTCTCCACCTCCTCAACCTGAGCCTGCGTAAAGTGCTCCGGGGCGTTGGGCGTCTTATCTCCGGGACCGAATTCGGTCTTAAACTTAATCTTCGAGACGGGTTTGTCGGGAGAAACCACCGGACGAATGTCGCCGAGATTGATCGGCATCGGCGCGGCCGCCGCGAATCTTGCGGTCAGCATCGACGTCCACAACACCATGATGAATCGTTTCATAAATCTTCCTGAGAGGAATATCTCGGGGTCGCAGTGAGTGTAACATCGCCCGCGACCTGCACCCAGGTCCACAAGCCCCAACGCATCGGAGTCTAAGGACCCGAAACAAAATAGGCCCTTCGAACTATGTCCCCGTCGCTTTGTGATCAGCGCGGAAGACTTCAACTCGGTCATGCCGAATCTGACCATTCTTCCGCTTGCATCACGGGCCCCATCGCGAGCCCGCAACTGCGACAGGCTGTTCGCTCAGCTCTCAGATTCCACCTGGATTTTTAATCCCGGCGCCGGCCCATGAGGCGCAGCAGGCTCAGGAACAGGTTGATGAAGTCGAGGTACAGCGTCAGCGCCCCGAGGATCGCCATCTTCGTCGTCCCGTCGGCGTCGCCGCCGATCTCGGCGTTGAGGGACTTGAGCTTCTGGGTGTCGTAGGCGGTCAGACCCACGAAGATGATGACGCTGAGGTAGGACAGGGCCCACTCCACCGCCGGGCTTTGCGTCCAGATGTTGACCACCGTGGCCAAGATGAGCCCCAGCAGGCCCATTTTCATGAAGTTGCCCATGGACGTCAGGTCGGTTTTCGCGGCATAGCCGTAAGCGCTCATGGTCCCGAATAGGCCCGCGGTGATGAAGAAGACGGTTCCGATCGAGCCGGCCGTGTAGATCAGAAAGATCGTCGACAGGGTCACGCCGGTCAGCGCCGAATAGAAGACGAAGGCAAAGCGCGCCGTTGCGACCTCCATCGTGCGCACCCAGCCCGACAGGAATATCACCAGCCCGAATTCGGCGGCCATCAGCCCGTACAGAAGGATCCGGTTCTGGACCAGCCCCATGATCATCCGCGGATCGGAGGCCATGTACAGCGCGCAGGCTCCGGTCACGGCCAAGCCCAGGCTCATCCAGGCGTAGACCTTTTGGATGAAGCTGCGGACTTGGACTTCGGTGCTGGTCATCAATCCGGGGGGGGAGTAGCTCATGATCATAGTGTAGTCCCGGGACAGACGTGCGTCAAGCGGTCTACATCTGCTCGGGCGCCGAGACGCCCAGCAAGTCCAACCCCTCGCGGATGGCGTCGCGCACGCCCGCGATCAGCAGCAGGCGGGCCCGGCCGGTTTCCCGGTCCTCGGCGGAGAGCACGGAGCATTTCTCGTAGAAAGGGTGGAACAGACCGGCCAGCTCCATGAGATAGTTGGCCAGCGGGTGGGGCGAGAGCAGGTTCTCGCAATCGAGCAGGACTTCGGGAAACCAGGACAGCTTATTAAGGAGCGCGCGCTCCTGCGGCGCCGTCAGATACAGAGCGTTGGGCATGGGCAGGGCGGCGCCGTCCGGGTGCAGCCCCGCTTCGGCGGCCTTGCGGAAAATAGAGCAGATGCGCGCGTGCACGTACTGCACGTAGTAAACCGGGTTCTCGCTCGATTGCTTCTTGGCCAGCTCGAGGTCGAAGTTGAGGTGGCTGTCGGGCGTGCGCAGGGCGAAGAAAAAGCGGCAGGCGTCCTTGCCCACCTCGTCGATCAGCTCACGAAGCGGGATGAAGGTGCCCGCGCGTTTGGACATCTTCACCGCCTCCTGGCCCCGGAAAAGATGGATGAGCTGATGGACGATGGCGTGATAGCTTTCCGGCGGTTTGCCTAGTGCTGCGATGGCGGCCTTCATGCGCGGCACGTAGCCATGATGATCCGCTCCTAGTACGACGATGGCCCGCTCGAAGCCGCGGTCGTACTTGTCCTTGTGGTAGGCGATATCGGAGAGAAAGTAGGTTGGCTTGCCGTTGGACTTGATCAGCACCCGATCCTTATCATCGGTGGAGCCGTCCACGTTGAGAGTCCCAAGCCATACGGCATTGTCTTTCTCGAAAACCATGCCGCGGCTTCTGAGATATTCCAGTGTCTTGGGCACCGCGCCTGAATCGAACAGCTCGCTTTCCCGATACCATCGATCAAAATGCGTGTCGAAAACGCGCATATCGTCCCTATGAGAGGCGAGAAGCGCGTCCATGGCGTAGCGACCCCAGGTTTTTGCATCCCAGTCCGCAGATTCGGCGGGCGCGAGCGCTGCAAGGTCGGCGAGATACTCGCCCTGATAGCCCTTTTCGGGCACTGTTGCTTCCTGCCCCTTGGCCTGCAGATAACGCGCCTTGATCGACTCCCCCAACAGTTCAACACGGTCGCCTGCGTCATTGACATAATACTCGGCCGCCGCTGGGCGGCCCAGCCGTTTAAGGATTCGTACGAGGCTGTCTCCAAGCGTGGCCCCTCTTCCGGAGGCCATGTGCAGAGGTCCGGTCGGATTGGCCGAAACGAATTCGATCAGAACTTTCGTCTCGGCGCCGCCGTCTTCATGGCCGTATGTCTTTGGGGAGAGCGTTATCGCTTTGAGATTGGCGCATAGGGCCGATTGTCGGATGATGATGTTGACGAAGCCCGGAGGAGCGGCGACGGCGCTCTCGATCTCGGGAATCTTAGAGAGAGCTTCGGCCAGGGACTTGGCCAATTCGATGGGATTCTTTTTGGCGGCTTTCGCCGCGGCCAACGGCCACGGCAAAGAGATGTCCGCCTTGACATGCGCGGGCGGCGCGGAGACGGCCAGGTTTCCGGGCAAGGACAAGGCCTGGGCCTCGGCCCACTTTTTCGCCTCAGAGATGAGCTTGTCGCGCAGGGCCGCGATGATCATGCGGTCATCCCGACCAAGCGCTTGACTGTTTCCACGTCGTGGGCGGCGGCCTGGGCCTCGGCGAGTTCGAGCAGGTTCTGCTTGACCAAGAAGGAGAGGTACTGGTCCATCGTGATCATCCCGTGCTTGGCGCCGGCTTCGACCGCGCCGTAGATTTGATGGGTCTTGGCCTCGCGGATTAAGTTGGCGATGCCTGTGGTTACCTTCATAAACTCCCGCGCGCAGACTTGCCCGCCGCCGCCCTTGCGGGCAAGGAGCTGCTGGCAGACAACACCCTGCAGCACGCTGGCCAGCTGAACGCGCACCTGCTGCTGCTGGCTCGGAGGAAAAACGTCGATGATGCGATCGACGGTGGTCGCGGCGTCGTGCGTGTGCAGGGTGGCGAAGCACAGGTGGCCGGTCTCGGCGGCGGTGATGGCGAGTTGGATCGTCTCGAGATCGCGCAGTTCGCCGATGAGGATCACGTCGGGGTCCTGGCGCATCGCGTGGCGCAGAGCCTCGGCGAAGGACTTGGTCGAAGAGCCCACTTCCCGCTGCAACACGACCGATTTTTTGTCCTCGTAGACGAACTCGATGGGGTCTTCGATGGTGAGCACGTGCTTCTGGTGCTTTTGATTGATCTGCTCGATGAGGCAGGCGAGCGTGGTGGACTTTCCCGATCCGGTGGGCCCCGTCACCAGCACCAGGCCGCGAGGCAGATCGATTAGGTTGGCGATCGAGGGCATCAAACCGATCTCGGCGGGCGTGGGGATCTTCGAGGAGATCACGCGGAAGACGGCCGCCAAGCCGTTCTTCTGCCGGAAGACGTTGAGGCGGAAGCGGGACAGCCCGGGGATCGCCACCGAGCCGTCGAGCTCCCAATTGTCCTCAAACTTCGCGCGCTGGGCCTCGGTTAGGACCGAGTACACCATGCGCTCGCATTCATCGGCGGCGATAGCGGGTAGGCCCGACATCGGCTCGATGAGCCCCTGGCGGCGGAGCATCGGCGGCTTGCCCACGACGAGGTGGAGGTCGCTGGCACCCAGACGAGCCGTCTGGGCGAGGACTTCCGTCAGCTCCGCCACGACAGTTCCTTCGCCCCATCGTGCAGGCGCTCGAGCGCGTACAGCTTGCGCGCGTCGTCGACCATGAGGTGGACGATCAGCCCGCCGTAGTCGAGCACGCGCCAGAGATCGGACTGGGGGCGGTTGCGGTGGTGAACGCGCAGACCTAAATTCTCCAAGTCCTCGGCGACCTTGTCCTCGAGCGACTCAAGGTGCGGGCGCGAGAGGGCCGTGGCGATGATCATGTAGTCCGACAGGGGACTGGTCTTGCGCACATCGAGCACGAGGATTTTCTCGGCTTTGCGGTCGTCCATGGCGCGGGCGGCGGCGATGGCCACGGATTTAAAAGCTTTGGGCATTGGTCCTCATTTGAAGCCGACGGCGGAGAGTTTCGTCGGCGCGAAAATCCAGATTTTCGAGAGCGGAGGTCAGCAGCTGGGCCACGGCCGACAGGGTGCGCGCGGCCTCGGCGCGCCGGTTCTCGTCCAAAGGAGCGGAGGAGCGAAGGTGTATCCTCGCCAGAAGCTTCGTCGGCGAGCGCAGGATCAAGGCGATCGTGCGCTCGTCGTTTTCCCACGTCAGGGTCGCGGTCGACGGTGGCGGCATGGCGCCGACTTCCGGGCCGAAAGTCTCCGGTCCGGAGGCGCCGGCGTGGTCCATCTCCTCATTGTAGGGATTGTAGACGCTGGCGGCGGCCGACCAGGTGCCCTCAAGATGCGGCACGACGCGCTCCAGTGCCTTGGTCAACAACGCCGTTGGAGTGGTCGCCGGCTCGACGAGCAGGCTGGACAGGTCCTGGAGCATCGCCAGCTCCGAGGAGGTTCGGCGCAGGCGCAGGGATTGGACCCCGACCAGCGCCGCGAAAAAATCCATGGCCAGCGCCGGCTCGGCCGCGAGCCAGCCCTTGAGGTCGTCGCGCTTGAGACGTATGAGCTCGACGGCGCCGCTGGCGTAGGCGCCCGCCGAGCGCGTGACCGCATCGAGCAAAGCCATCTCGCCGAAGCAGTCGCCGGGTCCCAGCGAGGCCAGGTCTTTCTTGCCGCCGGCGGCCAGGCGCTTGCTCACCCGCACCCGACCCGACGCCACGAAGTAAAGCCCGTCGCCGGCGGAGCCTTCGGCGAATATCTCCGCGCCGTCGGCGAAAGACAGGGGCTGGAGATAAGCGGCCAGGCCGCGGAGCCTGTCCGCGGGAAAGCGAGCGAACAGCTCCAGGGTGCGCAGCAGCGCGACTTGGTCGGGTTCGCCCATTACATCAAGGTGGCGGTGCTGCGGCTGGTGATGCCCGCCAGCTGCTTGAAGGTGTCCTGGTTGTTGGCGCGCAGCAGGGCTTCCTCGGGCTCGACGAGTCCTTGGCGCACGAGCTCGGCCAAGGATTTGTCCATCGGGATCATGCCGTGTTTGGCGCCGGTGTCGAGCGCGCCGTAGATCATGTGGGTCTTGCCCTCGCGGATCATGTTCGAGATAGCCGGCGTCATGATCATGATCTCTCGTCCCGCGATGCGGCCCTCGCCGTCCTTGCGCGAGATCAACTGCTGGCACAGCACCGCCTGCAGCACGACGGCCAGCTGCACGCGCACCTGCGCCTGCTGGTGGGGAGGGAAGACGTCGATGATGCGGTCGATCGTGGAGGGGGCGTCCTGCGTGTGCAGCGTGCCGAAGCACAAGTGGCCGGTCTCAGCGGCGGTGATGGCCAGCTGGATCGTCTCCAGGTCGCGCATCTCGCCGATGAGGATCACGTCGGGGTCCTGGCGCAGGGCCGAGCGCAGCGCCGCGGTGAAGGACTTCGTGTTCTGCCCGATCTCGCGCTGGCGGAAGACCGATTTTTTCGACTCATAGACGAACTCGATGGGGTCTTCGATGGTGAGGATGTTGTTCGGATACTTGTTGTTGATCATCTCCATGAGCACGGCCAAGGTCGTAGACTTGCCCGAGCCGGTCGGTCCGGTCACCAGCACCAGGCCGCGGGGCAGGTCGGCCAAGTCCGTGATGGATTTCGGCAGGCGCAGCTGCTCGGCGGTGGGGATCTTGGAGGAGATCACGCGCATGACGGCCTCCACGCCGTTCTTTTGAAGAAGGACGTTGACGCGGAAGCGGGAAAGACCGGTCACGGCGAAGGAGCAGTCGAGCTCCCAGGAGTCCTCGAACTTCGCGCGCTGCTCCTCATATAAGATCGAGTAGATCAGGCGCTTGGATTCGTCGGCGTTGATCTTCGAGAAGCCCGGGATCTCCTCGATCTCGCCGTTAAGACGCATCAATGGGGGCTTTCCGATGACGAGATGAATGTCGCTGGCACCGGCCTGTACCGCGGTCTTAAGCACCTCAACGAGTTCCATGGTCTCTCCTAATAAGTCATGCAGTCGACGCCGAGCTCGACGCTGGCATCCACGCCGCGCAGGACATCGATTCGGGTCACCGCGATCGCCGCCGGACAGCCGAGCGCCTTGCGCACGCGTGCAGCACGGGCGAAAACGCCAGTCCGATCGTAAACCACGGTGCGTGAACGCGGCCGCGACGCGGCGCCCAGCGATATCACGTCCACGCCGTGTGATCTTAGAACTTTCGCGGCGGCAGCCGCCAGGCCCTGCCGGTCGGTGCCGTTGAGCACTTCCACGACGTTGGCGCGGCCCTCGTCCTCGCTGGGCGGAGAGGGTGCTAGGACCCTTCCCAAGAAAGCGGGAGCGGAGGCGTCATCCGGCAGAAAGGCGGGCTCTAAGCGCTCCAGCGGCACGCGCCGCATTTCGAGCGCGAAGAAGAGTCGGTCGGCCGGCGCCTTGTCGCCTTGAATCAGCCCTTTGCCCGCCTCGGCGGCGAGAGCGACCCAGGCGCGCGGAGATCGTCCGCGGGCCTTGAGAGCGCGGAGGGCCGCGGCCGAATACTCCTGATCATCGTCGCCGACCCGCTCGAGGCTGAGACGTCCGGCGTCCGTCCAATCGATCGGCTCCAAGGACAAGGCCGATATCCGTCCTTGGGCCAAGTCCTCGGCGGCGCGCGCCGCTGTCTCGTCGTCGTCGCTGGCCCGAAGGGCGTCCATGTAAGCCCGACCGAGGGTCAGCTTTCCCTCGAGCTTCGTCTGTTCGGGCAGATGGATGAGGACAACGGAGCGCCGGGTCGGATCATAGATTCCGAGGTGAAAAAGCGGGACCTTCGGCCGGCCCGGCTCATGGACGCGCAGCCAAAAGGGCCAGGGCTTGCCGGCGCGCTCGCGCGCTCTCAAGGGCGAGCCGTGCTCGACGACGGCCGCGACGAGGGCCGCGGCCAGTATCAGCGCGGCCAGCGCCCGCTGCACGCTTAGGGCGCGAGCTTGTTCCATAGGGACACGGTGAGCGGGTGTAGCCAGGCTTCTCTCGATAAAGCGTGGACGAGCTTCGCGCGCACACAGGACCGCAGGGCGGCGTCGAGATCGTCGAAAGCCAAGGCGCGCGTGGCGGCGGCCTGCGGGTGCGTCCGGTCGGCAGAGCAGACGTCGGCGACGTAGAGCACGCGGTCCAACAGGGTCAAGTGTTTGTCGCCTAGGGTGTGGCGGCGGATGGCGCTGAGCACCTCAATGTCAACGACGCCGAACTCGCGGCGGGCTAAATCCTCGGAGACGTAGGCGTGGAGGAGCAGAGGGTCCAAGGCGAGGATCGTCTTAAGCTCCGGAACCTTTAAACGGCGGCGGCGCGCGTAGGCGGCGAGAGCGGGCGGGGAGTAACGGCGGCCGATGTCATGAAGAAGACCGGCGAGGCGGGCTTTGTCGGGGTCGGCGCCGTGACGGCGGGCCAAGGCTTCGGCGAGCGAGGCGACGTTGAGGGTGTGCTCGTAACGATGTAAAGACAAGGTTGCTTTGAGATGGGCCAGAAGAGGAAGGCCGTACAGGTCTTTATTTTTGATGTAGGCCAAGACTTCGGGGAAGAGAACGTCGGAACAATCCTGACCGAGAGATAAAGATGAACGGATCTCGGTGGAAGAAATGGAGGGGAACCTTCCCGGGATACGATGAAAATGAGGAGGCACACGGCCTTGGGACCCGGGACGAGCCCCGTACCACCACGTCGCCAACGACTTCAGGCGGGAAGGATTTCTCCATTTGGGAAAGGAAACGGCTGAATCCTGGCCAACAACAAAATGAACATCACCTTTTACCTCGCCAAGCGTCTCGACGGTAAAGACCTGTCGGCGCGCGCGCGCTTCGCGCGCGTCTAAACGGCTTACTTCCCGCCAACGGGCGGGAAGTTTATTGAGCAGACCTAATCGGGCTTGGACTAGACGATCTTCGATTTTCGCCTTCGGCGTCCCCTTTAAGGGAGCCTGATACGACGGCATGATCAGAATACCGTCCGGTTTTATTTTTTTCGCGGCCGCGAGCAATAACGCGGCATGGCCGCGGTGCGGAGGATCAAATGTTCCGCCGAAGACGAGAACTTTCATTAACGCGACATTCTACCGCCCTGGGAGCAGCTTGACAACGTAACGATGAAAGGGGATGATCATCTATGGCCGATGTCCGCCCTTTCCGCGGCGTTCGATATGCCGCGACCTCCATCGGCTCCGCGCTGTGTCCGCCTTACGACGTGATCAGCCCGGAGCTGGCGAAAACACTGCGTCGGCGTCCCGACAACGCGGTGTTTCTTGAGCTGCCCCAAGGCGAGGGGCAAAAACGGTACGAACGGGCGGCAGGGGCGTGGAGGCGGTGGGTCGTCGACGGAACGCTCGCGCGCGACTCGCGACCGGCGTTCTATGCGATCGAAGAGCGTTATCGTCTCGACGGGCGGACCCGGACGCGGCGGGGCTTTTTGGCCGCTCTCGGGGCCACGGCGAAGGCGGCTGGCGCGATCATCCCGCACGAGCGCACGCTGGCCAAGCCCAAGGCCGATCGTCTCAAGATGCTCGACGCGGTCGGCGTCAATATCAGCCCCATTTTCGGGGTTTTCGCCGATCCGTCGGGCGCCGCGCGGTGGGCGCTGGCCTCGGCGATGCGCGGGCGCCCCGACGCGGCCGGCCGTTCTCACGCGGGGGTGGACTATCGCCTGTGGGTGGCCGATGAGCCGCGCGTGGTCGCCGCGATCCGCAAGGCGCTGGCCCCGCGCTCGATCCTGATCGCCGACGGGCATCATCGCTACGCGGTCAGCCGCGAGCATCATACCCGGACCGGAGGCAGCGGCAGCGACGCGGTGCTCATCTATCTGGTCGCCGACGAGGATGCGGGGCTGGCGGTCCTGCCCACGCACCGCATCGCCAAGAGAAGCCTGCTGCCGAGGGCCGGCGCGCTGGCTTCCCTTAAGAAGGTCAAGACTCTCGCCCAGCTGTGCGCCGGCGTCGCCAAGTCGAAGAACCCCTACGCGTTCGGCTTGATCGAGAAGGGGTTTTATCTTGGCGAGCCGAAGCCGCTCGGCTGCAAAAGCGGCTTGGCCGTGGAGTGGTTGGGCGAGCATCTCTTGGCGGGGATACGTCCCGACGAGATGAGCTACACCCCGGACGCGGCCTTGGCGGTCAAGAAGGCGAAAGCCGTCGGCGGCTGCGCCGTGCTGGTCAAGCCTTTTGCCGTAGCACAGGTGCGGCGCGCGGCGCAGGCCGTGGGTCTTCTGCCTCAGAAGTCCACCTACTTCTATCCGAAGATCGCCACCGGCCTGGCTTTCCGGCCCTTGGACGCCGAGTGAAGTTCTCCGTCATCATCGCGGCGCACAACGAAGGCCCGCAGATCGGCTCTTCGCTCAAACGCTTGCGTCAGATATCGCAGACCAGCCCCATGGAGATCCTCGTCGTCGACGGAGGATCCGACGACGGCACCATCGACGCCGCGCGCGACTGGGCCGACGAGGTCATCGCGCACGACAAGCCCAACCGCGGCGCGCAGTGGCATGCGGGTGCTGACAAGGCGACAGGAGACTTATATTTTTTTCTGCGCGCCGACGCCCAGCCGCCCGGGAATTGGCAGCAGGTCTTGGAGCATTTTTGGCTGGGTGCGGCCGCGGGCGGGGTGGCGGGCACGGCTTTTTCCGTGGAATACGGCGCAGGACTGGGCTTAACCGCGCTGTCGGCGTGGTCGAACGCGCGTGTGCGGTCGGGTATCGTCTCCTCCGACCATGGCCTGTGCACGACGCCTGATATCTACAACGCAGTCGGCGGCTTCCCCATGTTTCCGGTGCTTGAGGACATGGAGTTTTCCCGACGCTTGACCGCGCGCGGGACCATCGCCCTTCTTCCCGAGCGTCTGCGCCCGGCCGCGCGCCACGTGCATTCCATCGGCCCGTTCGGCTACATCGCGCGCCGGCTGTGGCTTGAGTCGCGCTACAAGATGGGAGCCAATCCCGACAGGCTGTACGCCTCCGCGCCTAGTCTCTAGCTATTCGGCGAGCAAGATCGGTACCGTCGGCGGCGGGGCATCCGCGGGCAGGGCGTCGAAGAACTCCGCGATCAGCTGCGCGATCTCGTCGCAATCCATGGTCGAGCAAATGGCCACGCGCATCACCTTGTTGTGCGGCAGGCCCTGCGTGTACCAGACCGTGATGCGGCGCATGTTGAGGGCGGCCTGGCGATCGCCCAAGAGCTTGCGTTCCAGGGACAGGTGCTTGAGCAAAGTGTCCTTGCGCTCAGACACCGACGGGACGTAAACCTCGTCGCGCCGGCCGTTCATGACGTCGTCGAGGTTGCGGTAAATCCAGGGATTGCCCAGGCCGCCGCGCCCGATCATGACGGCGTCGCAGCCGGAGGTGTCGAGAAGCCGCTGCGCGTCGGCGGGGGTGAGGACATCCCCATTGCCGATCACCGGTATTTTTACCGCCCGCTTCACTTTTCCAATGGCTTCCCAATCCGCTTTGCCGGCGTATTGTTGGGCTTGGGTGCGACCGTGCACGGTGACGGCGGCCAGGCCCGAGGCCTCGGCGCGCTTGGCGATCTCGACGGCCTCGTCGCCGGAGGGGTCTTGGAAGCCCTTGCGCATTTTGACGGTGACGGGAATCTTTTTCACGGCGTTGCGCACCGCGCGGAACACCATCTCGGCCTTGGCCGGTTCCTTAAGAAGCGCCGAGCCCTCGCCGTTGCTGACCACTTTCTTGACCGGGCAGCCGAGGTTCATGTCGATGAGGTCGAAGCCCATCTCCTCGAGTATGGTCGCGGCCTCGGCCATCATGCCCGGGTCGCAGCCGATGAGCTGGGCTCCAAGCGGCCTGTCCTCGGGCGTGCTGGCCAGCATGCGCCGCGTCTTGGCGTTCTCGCGGGTCAGCGACTGAGCCGAGACCATTTCCAAGAAGCAGAACCCAAGCCCCTTCTCGCGGCCGATCAGCCGGAAGGGCAAATCGGAGCAGGAGGCGAGGGGGGACTGGATGATTCTCGACGGAAGGGTGAGGGTTCCGATCTGAAGCGGCACGGGTAGATTTTAGCACTTCTCGTCGACGCAACTGTTGGCGCCAACAGTCAGCTATAATCACTTCCATGAGCAAGACCAAGATTCTCATCACCCGCCGCGTCCCCCAACAGTGCCTCGACCTGTTGAGGCCCCATTTCGACATCGATCATTTCAACAAGGATGTCGCGATGCCGCGCAAGGCGCTGCTTAAGCGCGTCAAAGGCAAGGACGGTCTGCTGTGCCTGCTCACCGACAAGATCGACCCGCAGCTGCTCAAGGCCGCGCCGCACCTGAAAGCGGTGTCGACTTTTTCCGTCGGCTACGACCATATCGACGTTCCCGCGTGCGCGGCGCGCGGGGTGCTGGTGACGAACACGCCGGGCGTGCTCACGGAGTCGACGGCGGATTTTACCTGGGCATTGTTGATGGGGGCGGCGCGGCGCGTGGTAGAAGGCGACGACTACATGCGCGGCGGCAAGTACAAGGGCTGGGACCCGTTGATGCTGCTTGGCACCGACGTGTCCGGCAAGACCTTGGGCATCATCGGCTTCGGGCGCATCGGCCAGGCGGTGGCCAAGCGCGCGGCCGGCTTCTCCATGAACATCCTTTATTACGACACGAGCCAGGCGTCCCCTGAGACGGAGGAGGCGCTGTACGCCCGCTTCGTCACGCTCGACGACCTGCTGCGCCAATCGGATTTCGTGTCCGTGCACACCGTCCTCGATGCCAATACGCGGCACTTAATCGACGCCCGCGCGTTCGGCCTGATGAAGAAGTCGGCCTACCTGATCAACGCGGCCCGCGGTCCGATCGTCGACGAGAAGGCATTAGTCAAAGCCCTGAAAACGAGCAAGATCCGCGGCGCCGGCCTGGACGTGTACGAATGGGAGCCCAAAATGGCCCCCGGCCTGGCGTCTTGCCATAACGCGGTGCTCGCCCCGCATCTCGCCTCGGCCACGCTTGAGACGCGCACGAAGATGGGTGAGATGGCCGCCCAGGGCTTGATCGATGGTCTGATCAAAAAAATCCGTTCCCCCTATCGCGTCGACGCTTAAATAGGATCCGTCAGGCCTATTTCATTCCCGGGTCCATTGCCGGCGTCTAATCGTGATAATCTCGCGCCCGCAGCCTTGCGCATTCACTAAAATCGTTTCCTCTCGACTTGTCGAGATGGAGGATAAAGAATGAGCATTTACAAGCACGTCGCTCTCGTTGCCGTCGCGGTCATGGCCGCCGGCTTCGTCGGAGCGGAACAGTCGTTCGAGCGCTCGGTCGGCGCCGGGACAGTGAAGATTGCGTCTCAGGTCCCCGCGCAGAAGAAGCTGGCGATCGTCAGCGTCGCGGAAGCCAAGGCGACCTTGGTGGACAATAAGGGCCGTGGTGACCGGGATGGCGGCCATAAGCCCGGCAAGCACAAGTATCGCTGGGGTCGATGGAGCGGCATCGGCAACCGCGGAGCCTGCTTCACCTACCACCAGGCGCAGCATGCGGCTTGCGTCGACAGCTGCGTCGGAAATCAGGACTGCGTCGGCAGCTGCAACAAGGACTACACCAAATTCCGCAGCGTCTGCTTTTGATTCGGAGCTGAGTGAAAAGGCCCTCCGCGCGGAATCCTGCGCGGAGGGCTTTGTTCATTGTGGGACCATTAGACCTATTCCGAATTCGGGTCTATTGTCGGCATCCGATCTCGATAATGTCACGCTCCTGCACCCCGCTTATTGACTAGAATCGTCCTCTCGACTGAGTCGAGATGGAGGATACAAAAGAATGAGCATATACAGACACGTCGCTCTCGTTGCCGTCGCGGTCATGGCCGCCGGCTTCGTCGGAGCGGAGCAGTCGTTTGAGCGCTCGGTCAACACCGGGGCCGCTAAGATCACGTCCCAGGTCCCCGCGCAGAAGGCGTTGGCGATCGCCAGCGTCGAGGAAGCCAAGGCGATCTTGGTGGACAACCGCGGCGGTCGTGACCGGTATCGCGGCCATCGCCGCAGCAAGCACAAGCATCGCTGGGGTCGATGGTCCCGCATCGGCGGCCGCGCGGCCTGCCGCGCCTACCATCGCGCGCAGCACGCGGCTTGTGTCGCGAGCTGTGTTGGAAATCCGTACTGCATCGACAGCTGTGACGCCGACCGCATCATCTTCGGCCGCGTCTGCCGCTGATCTGGAACTGAGTTAAGACAAGCCCCCTGCGCGGGAACTCCGCGCGGGGGGCTTTGCTTTGGTGCGCCATCGACCTAGAATAGGTAGAATCAGGGCCTATGGTTACCACCGACTCCTACAACGACTGGCATCTTCCCGGAAAACTGTCTCGCCTCAAGGACTTGTCCTACAACCTCTGGTGGAGCTGGCACCCCGAGGCCCGCGCTCTCTTTAAGGAAATAGACCGCACCCTCTGGGCGCAGACGCACCACAACCCCGTTTCCCTGCTGCGCAGCTGCACGCCCGCGCGCCTGAACGCTCTCGCCGAGGACGCCGGCTTCCTCGGCCGCCTCGACGCCGTGATCGCGGCTTTTGATCGGTACATGACCACGGACCAGACCTGGTTTTCCAGCGCCCATCCCGAGATGAAGGGCAAGAACATCGGCTACTTTTCGGCCGAGTTCGGCGTCCACAACTCGCTTAAGATCTACTCCGGCGGCCTGGGCATCTTGGCCGGCGATCACTGCAAATCCGCCTCCGACCTGGGCGTGCCTCTCGTCGGCGTGGGCTTCATGTATCCTCAGGGCTACGTCGTGCAGAAGATCTCTTCCGACGGCTGGCAGCAGAACATCTACGAGACCGTGAACTGGGACGTCTCCCCGGTTCGTCCCGTGTTCGGCCCCTCGGGCGGACGCGTACTGCTTGACATCCCGCTCGGCCGAGGCACCGTCAAGGTCGCGGTGTGGAAAGTCCAGGTCGGGCGCGTGCCCCTGTTCTTGATGGACACCAACGTCGAAGGCAACTCGCCCCAGGATCGAGACATCTCGGGCCGCCTGTACGGCGGCGACCGTGCCATGCGCCTGCGCCAGGAGATCCTGCTGGGCATCGGCGGCGTGCGCGTTTTGCGCGCGCTCGGCGTGCACCCGGCCGTGTTCCACGCCAACGAGGGCCACTCCTCGTTCATGTTCCTCGAGCTCGCCCGCGAGAAGGTCTCCGCGGGCGTGGAGCTCGACGAGGCCCTGCGCCAGGTCGGCGAGAACTCCGTCTTCACCACCCACACGCCCGTCGAGGCGGGCCACGACGTGTTCGCCGAGGAGATGATCGCCGAGTATTTCTCGAGCTATTGGCCCCAGCTCGGCGTCGAACGCGAGCGCTTCATGGATTTCGCCCGCGTGCCCGGCCATGCGGGTTGGAACATGACCGCCCTGGCGCTTAAGATCGCCGGCCGGCGCAACGCGGTCAGCCGCCGCCACGGTGAGGTCTCGCGCGAGATGTGGAACACGCTGTGGCCCTCGCTGCCCAAGAACGAGGTGCCGATCTCCCATGTCACCAACGGCGTGCACCTGCCGACGTGGATCCACCCAGAGCTCGGCGCGCTGTACGATCGCTACCTGGGCGCGGATTGGCGCGCCCGCCAGGACGATGAGGCCGTCTGGTCGAAGGTCGCCGCGATCCCCGACGAGGTTCTCTGGCTCCAGCACCAGCGCAACAAGAGCGCCTTGATGCAGCTAATGCGCGCCCGCGCCCGCACGCGATGGATGAACGAAAAAACTGACCCCACCCAGGCCTTGGCCGGCGGCGCGCTGCTTGACCACTCGGCCCTCGTCATCGGCTTTGCCCGCCGCTTCGCCGGCTACAAACGAGCGACGTTGATCCTGCGCGATGTGGAGCGCATGAAGAAGCTGCTGTTCGATCCGTGGCGCCCGGTCCAGCTCGTGTTCGCCGGCAAAGCTCATCCGGCCGACGACGGCGGCAAGGCGCTGATCCAGCAGGTCTACCAACTGGCCAAGGATCCCGCCTTCGGCGGGCGCATCGCCTTCATTGAGGACTACGACATGCACGTCGCGCGCTATCTCGTGCAAGGCGTGGACATGTGGCTCAACAATCCGCTGGCACCGCTTGAGGCGTGCGGCACCTCCGGGCAGAAAGCCGGCGCCAACGGAGTCCCCAACTTCTCGGTTCTTGATGGTTGGTGGGAGGAAGGCTATAACGGCGCCAACGGCTGGCCCATCGGCCAAGCCGGCGGGCGCGGCGCGGGTCCCGAGGCCGACGCCGCCGATGCCGAGGACATTTACCGCACCCTTGAGGAAAAAGTCGTTCCCTTGTACTATGATCGCGACGAAAGCGGACTTCCGCGCGGCTGGGTCAAGCTGATGAAGGAGTCGATCCGCTCGGTGGCTCCGCGCTACGGTGCTGACCGCATGGTCAAGGACTACTGCAACGCGCTGTACGCCCCCAAGAAGGAGGCCGTCGGCTCTCGGTGAGCAGGACCATGGGCGTCGATCTCGAGAAACTCAACCCCGAGCAGCGGGCCGGGGCGACTCATTTGGATGGGCCGCTTCTCGTGCTGGCCGGAGCCGGCACGGGCAAGACGCGCGTCATCACCTACCGCATCGCCCGCTTAATCGAGACCGGCGTGGCTCCTGATCGCATCCTCGCCGTCACGTTCACCAATAAGGCGGCCGGAGAGATGCGCCGCCGCATCGAGGAACTGGCGCCGGGCAAGGGCGCGCTGGTCTGGGCCTATACGTTCCACTCCTTCTGCGCGCGGCTCGTGCGCCAGCATCACGAGGCGCTGGGCCTGCCGCGGCATTTCACGATCTACGATCAGTCCGATCAAAAAAAGCTCGTGGGCGAGTCGATGAAGGAACTCGGCCTCGAGGACCAGAAAAGCAAGGCGGGCCTTTACGTCAGTCTGATCTCGCGCGCCAAGGACGACCTGCTGGACGCGGGGTCTTACGAGATCCACGCGATGACCTCCATCGACCAGTCGCGGCAAACGGCGGCCAAGATCTACAAGGTGTATCAAAAGAAGCTGGATCAAGCCGGCGCCCTCGATTTCGGAGATCTTCTTCTTAAGACCTGCCAACTCCTGCGCGACCACCCGAAGGTGCGGGAGCAATGGCAGGAGCACTTCACGCACCTGTTGGTCGACGAGTATCAGGACACCAACCACGCCCAATATATTTTGACGAAGACTTTAGCGGCAAAGCATAAGAATGTCTGCGTCGTCGGCGACGACGACCAGTCCATCTACTCGTGGCGCGGCGCCAACATCCGAAACATCCTCGAGTTCGAGCGCGATTTCCCGAACACCAAGGTCGTCACGCTCGAGCGCAACTACCGCTCCACGGGGCGCATTCTCGACGCCGCGGGCCTGGTCATCCATCACAACAAAACCCGCAAGCCCAAGAAGCTTTGGACGGAGGCCGCGCCCGGCGACGAGGTCCGCGTGCAGGAGCTGCCCAATGAGTCCGAGGAGGCGACGTGGGTGGTGCGCCGCATCCAGGACGAGATCGCCGAGGGTCGATCGCTCAAGGAAGCGGCGGTGTTCTACCGCACCAACGCCCAGTCGCGCTCCTTCGAAGAGGCCCTGCGCCGGGCGCGCATGCCCTACAAGATCGTCGGCGCCATGCGCTTCTATGAGCGCAAGGAGATCAAGGACGCGATGGCCTACGCCCGCGTCGTGGTCAACCGCCGCGACTCGGTGTCGCTGTCGCGCATCGTCAACTGTCCGCCGCGCGGCCTGGGAGCCAAGAGCATCGAGCTGGCTGAGGCGTACGCGGCGCAGCACGGACTGTCCCTGTGGGACGCTTTCTGGGCGCACGGGCAGATCGAGGGGCTCGGTTCTAAAGCTCACGGCGCATTCGAGGAACTGACCAAGGTTTTCGAGAAGCTCCGCGAGACCACCGAGAAAATGCCGGCGGGCGGGGCGATGGCTCTCATCTTCGAGGCCACGGGCTATTGGGCGTGGATCGAGTCCGAGATGGAGACCGACCCCGAGGCGGCCGGGCGCCTGGCCAACCTCCAGGAACTTCTCAACGCGGTCAAGGAATACGACGACCGCGAAAAACAGGCCGGCCGCCAGACCAGCCTCGCCAAATACTTAGAGGACATCGCGCTGCAGACCGACCTCGATGCCTATGACGAGACTCAGCCCGCGCTCACGCTGATGACCGTGCATCTGGCCAAGGGCCTGGAGTACCCTGTCGTGTTCTTGACCGGACTCGAGGAAGGCCTGTTTCCCATCGGCGGCGGCAACGCGACGCCAGAGGATCTTGAGGAGGAGCGCCGGCTGTGCTACGTCGGCATCACCCGCGCCCGGGAGCGCCTGTATTTGACCTATGCGGCCACGCGCCGCCTCTTCGGCCAAGTGTACGCGAGCCTTCCTTCGCGCTTCATTATCGAGGCGAAACTGTTCGGCCGGGCGGCGGCGCCGAACGCCGCCGCCCCGTCTTATGTCTCCGCGCCCGGTTCCGTTCCGGCGCCGGTCGTGCGCGCCGCGGCGAAAGGATTTAAAAGCGGCCAGCGCGTGAAGCACCCTCAATTCGGACGCGGGATCGTCTCCGACGTTTCCGGTTCTGGCGAGACGATGAAGGTGACCGTGCGATTCGATGATGGGCGCGTGGCCAAGCTTCTGACCCGCTACGCCCCCTTGGAGCCGGCATGAGCGTGTCCGAAACCGACGTTGTGAAAATCGCCAAGCTCGCGCGCCTGCGTCTGAGCCAAGCCGAGATCGCGCTGTACGGCGGCCAGCTGACGAAGATATTGGACGCCATGAAGGAGCTCGGCGCCGTCGAAACGGCGAACGTCCCTCCCACGACTTCCGTCCTCGGCGCGGTCAACGTGATGCGCGAGGATGAGGCGCGCGTTTTCGAGGGCCGCGAGGCTCTTCTCGAGAACGCCCCCGAGCGCGACGGGCCCTATTTTAAGGTGAAGAAGGTTATCGAGTGAGCGGAGCCGCCTTGTCGCTCCTTTTTCTCGTCGTCCCGCTGCGCGCGGCGTCGACACCGAGCGCCAAGGACAAGCGCGCCCTGGCGACCGCTATACGCCTCTACCATCGTCTTGAGCTTCAGCAGGCGGTCAAGCGCTTCGATGAGGCCATCGACGCAGTCCCGGGATGGAAGACGGCGGCCGGTTTCCGGGCGGCCTGCCGGTGGACGCTGGGCGACAGCGCCGCAGCCGCCGAGGACGCCCAGACGGCGTCCAAGCTCAAGCCCAACGACGCCCTGTCCTACGCGGCGAGAGGCAAGGCCAGGCTGGTGCTGAAAAGTTACGACGAGGCGCTCGAGGACTTCAGGGCGGCGAGCGAAGAAGATCCGCGCTCCCTCGAAGGGCCCCTAGGCGAAGGTAGCGTTCTTTCTGCCCAGGGAAAGCACCGCGAGGCGCTGGCCGCGCTCAACCGTGCGGTCAAATTGGATCCCGGCTCGGCCGCCGCTTTGCTCGCGCGCGGCTCCGTCAAGGAGCGCCTGCGCGACTTCCACGGCGCGTGCGACGACTACGGCTCCCTGCTTGAGGTCAATCAAAAGTTCGTTTGGGCGCGCCTCTATCGCGGTAAAGCGCTGCGAGAACTCAAAGATTTTCGCGCCGCCGAGGCCGACTTCACGATATTCTTGGAAGCGAACGAAGAGAACGATAACGCTCACTACCTGCGCTCGAACGTGCGCTTTTTGCTCGGCGATTTTCAGGGCGCTTCGGCCGATCTGGACAAAGTGATCGCGTTGAATCCGCGCAACGGCTTGGCCTATTCCAATCGCGGCCAGACGCGCGCCCTTCTTGGCGACAAGGAGGGAGCCGCCTCCGACTTGCGCAAGGCGCTGGAGCTCGACCCGCAGCGGCGCGAGAAGATCCAAGCCGCCATCGACGCCCTTGACGCCAAGCCGGATCCCGATCTCGAAGCCGCCGCCGAATCCGAGGTGCCGTCCCGGCGCCGCGCGCCCGCCGCCAAGGACGGCGACGCGCAGGACGGCCTTCTGTTCATTGAAAAATAAAATGGAATTGACCGAACTGAGCGCTTCGCGCATCGCCGACGCCGTCAAAAACGGAGAAGCCGCGGCCGAGGCGGTGGCGGCGGCGCATGTCGCGCGCATCGAAGCGCTCGAGCCCAAGGTCAAGGCGTTCTTGGCCGTCCTCAAGGATCAAGCCCTGGCCCAAGCCCGGGCGATCGACGTCAAGCGAAAAAATGGCCAGCCTCTTGGAGTCTTGGCCGGCGTGCCCGTCGCGCTCAAGGACAACATCCAGCTCAAGGGCGTGGAGACGACGTGCGCGTCCAAGATCTTAAAAGGTCATGTCGCGGCGTATGACGCGACCGTGACCCAGCGCCTGCTGGCGGCCGACGCGGTGATCGTGGGCAAGACGAACTTAGACGAGTTCGCCATGGGCTCTTCAACGGAAAACTCGGCTTTTCAGAAGACTACCAACCCCTGGGATTATGCCTGCGTGCCGGGAGGATCCTCGGGAGGATCCGCGGCGGCGGCGGCGGCGCGGATGTGCGCGCTGAGTTTCGGCTCCGACACCGGAGGCTCCATTCGCCAGCCGGCGGCCTTCTGCGGCGTCGTCGGTCTCAAGCCAACCTACGGCTTGGTCTCGCGCTACGGTTTGGTGGCCTTCGCGTCCTCGCTCGACCAGATCGGTCCGTTTACGCGCACCGTCGAAGACGCCGCGCTCGCCTTGTCGGTGGTGGGCGGCCACGATCCGCTCGACACGACCTCCGCGGAGAATGAACCGCCGCGCGCTTGGCCCATTCCTAAAGACTTGAAAGGCCTGCGCGTGGGCCTGCCGAAGGAATACTTCATCGCCGGCCTCGACCCGGAGGTCGAGAAGTCGGTGCGCGACGCCGTCGGCGTGCTGAAGTCCCTCGGCGCCGAGATCAAGGAGGTCAGCCTCCCGCACACCAAGTACGCGATCGCCACCTACTACATCATCGCGCCTTCCGAGGCGTCGTCGAACCTCGCGCGTTTCGACGGGATCCGCTACGGCTTCGTCGACCGCGCGGCGGCGAGTCTCGAGGAGGTCTATGAGATGACGCGCGGCGCGGGCTTCGGCGCCGAGGTCAAGCGCCGCATCATGCTGGGCACCTACGCCCTCTCTTCCGGGTACTACGACGCTTATTACTCCAAGGCCCAGCGAGTGCGCACGCTCATGGCCGACGACTTCAAGAAAGTCTTCAAAGAGGTCGATCTAATCGCGGCGCCCACGACCCCCACGCCTCCGTTCCGTTTCGGCGAAAAAACCAATGACCCGATCGCGATGTATCTGTCCGACATCTTCACGATCCCGTCGAACATGGCCGGGAACGCGAGCATGTCCATTCCCTGCGGCCTGTCGGCGAAGGGGATGCCGCTCGGCCTGCAACTGATAGCGGATGTCTTTCAAGAGGGGCGCCTGCTGTCGGTCGCGCGCGCTTACGAGGCGGCGCGTCCGTTCGCGGCGTTGAAGGGATAGCATGCAAAAGGAGTACGCGGCCGGCGGCGTCGTGGGGCGCGACGGCAAGATCCTGCTCGTGCGGGTGACGAATCTGTCGGGCGAGGTCGTCTGGACGTTTCCCAAGGGCCATCTCGAGGCCAAGGAGCGGCCTTTGGCCGCTGCCTTGCGCGAGGTCGAAGAGGAGACCGGTTGGCGCTGCCGCAGCGCGGGCCTTATCGGCGAGGTTCGGTATCGCTTCAAGCGCACCGGCAATCCAGTCGACAAGAAGGTCCGTTGGTACCGGATGCAGCCGATCGCGAAAGTGGGCAAGCCCGACCCGATGGAGATCATCAAGACCAGGTGGTTCGAGGCCCGCTCAACGGAAAAATACCTGACTTATCCGAGCGACCGGAGGCTTCTGGCCCGGTATTTAAAGAAGAATAAAAGATAATGCGCCAATACGAACTCGTCATCGGTCTCGAGGTTCATTGCCAGCTCGCCACGAAGAGCAAGCTTTTCTGCGGCTGCGCCACCGACGGCTTCGGCCAGGCCCCGAACAGCCGGATCTGTCCTCTGTGCACGGCGCAGCCCGGCGTTCTTCCCGTGCTCAACCGGCGGGCCGTCGAGCTCGCCTTTCAAGCCGCGATCGCGCTCGACTGTTGCTTAAATACCCAATCAATATTCGCCCGCAAGAATTATTTTTATCCAGATCTACCAAAGGCTTACCAGATCTCGCAGTATGATCAGCCCTTTTCCGAGCGCGGCAAGCTTGTAATCAACGTCGAGGGAACCGCCAAAACGATCCGCATCACGCGGATCCACATGGAGGAGGACGCCGGCAAGCTGATGCACGAGGTTGGCGGCATGAAAATCGACGGTTCGCTGGTGGACCTTAATCGTGCGGGCGTGCCGTTAATCGAGATCGTCTCCGAGCCTGACTTCCGCTCAGCGGAGGAAGCTTACGCCTACTTGACCGCCCTGAAGGAAGTCATCCAATTCTCGGGTGCGTCGCGCTGCGACATGGAAAAGGGCGAGATGCGCTGCGACGCGAACGTCTCGGTGCGCCCCGTCGGCCAAAAAGAATTCGGCACTCGCGCCGAGATTAAAAATCTGAATTCATTTAAGAACGTCAAGGACGCGATCGAGTATGAATTCCGCCGACAAGTCGAGGTGGTCGAATCTGGCGGAAAGATAACTCAAGAAACCAGACTTTGGAACGTTGAAAAGCAAATAACCATCTCGATGCGCTCCAAAGAAGACGCCCACGACTACCGCTATTTCCCCGACCCAGACCTAGTTCCTCTCGTCGCCGATCCGGCTTGGGTGTCGAAATTAAAGGAAGGATTGGCCGAGCTCCCGTCCGCAAAAAGGGCTCGATTTGTTTCCGAATTGGGGCTATCCTCCTACGACTCCGAGGTGCTGACGGGCGACCGTGCTCTCGCCGATTTCTTCGAGAAGGCCGTCGCCGCCGCTCCCGCAGGGTCTGCAAAGACCGTGGTCAACCTTCTTACCACCGAGATGCTGGGCCGCCTCAACGCCGAGGGCAAGAGCGTGTCGCAGGCGCCCGTGCCGCCCGCGCACTTGGGCGGCCTTGTCGGCCTTGTGGCCGCGGGGACGCTGTCCTCCAAAGGGGCCAAGGACGTCTTCGCCAAGATGTGGGAGACGGGCAAGGATCCGAAGGCGCTCGTCGAAGAGCTGGGCTTGTCCCAGGTCTCCGACGACGCCCAAGTATCCCAGTGGGTCGCGCAGGCTTTAGCGGCCAATCCGAAGGCCGCGGCCGATTTAAAGGGAGGAAAGGACGCCGCCATCGGCTCTATCGTCGGCGCGGTGATGAAGCTCTCCAAGGGAAAGGCCAATCCCGCCCTCGTCAACAAGCTTATTAAGGAGGCCGTACGCACATGAATCGCATTTTCCTCGCCGTCTTGACCCTCCTGCTCGGCATTTCGGCGCGGGCTTACGACACGATCCGTTTCTTGGAGCCCATCAAAGGCGACGAGTTGGCTCGTCCCGTCGCCGCGGCCGCGGCCGCCGACCGGCTGTACGTGGTCGATGAGAAGAAAAACTCTCTTTTTATTTATGACAAAGCCGGCAAGCTGATTAAGTTCGTAGGCCGTTCCGGCACCCAGCCCGGCGCTTTCGACGGGCCGCGCGGAGTCGCCGTAGGCCCTAACGGCAACGTCTATGTCGCCGACACGGGAAACCATCGTGTCGAGATCTTCGACCACGACGGGAATTTCGTCTACTCATTCGGCGAGAAGGGTTCCGAGCCCGGCAAGTTGAAGTATCCTGAGTCCATATCAGTCGGCGCCGATGGGCGCATCTTCGTCTCGGACACCGGCAATAATCGGATACAGGTTTTTACCAATGAAGGCATCCTGCTTTTCCAGTTCGGCCGTTATGGGAAGGACCAGGGTCTCTTCAACAACCCCACGCGCATCACGGTGGATCAGGCCGACAATGTCTTCGTCCTCGACCGCGGCAACGAGCGCATCCAGAAGTTCGATTCCGCGGCGAAGTTCCTGAAGGAATATTCGCTATTGGGCAACGATTTCGTCGTGGACCAGTACGGCTTCCTGTATGTCGTCGACGGAAAGAACGGGAAGGTGGTCGAGCAGTCGCCCGACGGCTTCATCATGGGTCGCTTTGGCTCGCTCGGATCCGGCGTCGGCCAGATGAAAAAAGCGGAAGGCATCGCGGTCGCTCCGGATGGACTCTTGACCGTGGTCGATACCGGCAACAACCGGATCCATCGCGTCGAGCTGACCAATAAGCTCAAGACCAAGCCGCTGCCGCTGAACCTTTCTACTAAGATGTCGGTGTCGGGCCCAAGCCGCAAGCTTCCGTATTCGGCTTCGATCTTGGCGCCGTACGGCGACGACCTGTACGCCTGGCTGCCCAAAGACAGCCAATTTGTCCTCATCGACGAGCAGGGCAAGGAGAAATCGCGCTTCGGGGTCTCGAAGGGGAAAGGGGGCGAAGTCACGCGCGACGTCGGAGGCATGGCCGCCGTTAAATCGTCCAAAGTCGAAGGCCTGTTCGTCACCGACACGCCCAATCACCGTCTCCAGATTTTTGGTCTCGATGGAAAATGGAAATCCAACGTGGGCGAAGCGCAGGGTATGTTCGATAGCAAAAAACGCGAAGGGCGGATGAGGAGCCCCCACGGGGTCGCCGTCAACGGCGAAGGCGTTATTTACGTGGCCGACACCGGCAATCAGCGCATCGACGCTTTCAGCCCGGATGGCGTTTTCTTGTTCGGGTTCGGCCCCAAAATCGGCTCCTACATGCTGCTCGAGCCCGTCGCCGTGGCTTGGGACAAGGCCGGCTTCGTCTATTTCGTCGATAAAGGCCTTAAGAAAGTCTTCAAGTGCGAACCTTCGGGCGCGTTCATCGCGGCCTGGGGGCAGGAGGGAGACGGCCCCGGGGAGTTCAAGTCGCCGATCTCCATCGCCTTCGACGGCCAGAACTACCTCTACACTCTCGACTCCGTGCTGCGCCGCGTCAGCGTCCACACCAAGGACGGCAAGTGGCTGGCGGACTTTTTTGCGGGGGGCAAGCAGGAGCGGGAGCTGCTCGAGCCGATCGCCGTGTCCGTGCAGGGCGATAAGCTCGTGATCGCGGATAAAGGCAAGAGCCGTCTGGTCAGCTACGACCTTCACCCCATGCTAACGGCGCCCACGGCCGTCTCATCTTCGACCAAGGACGGCATTGCGACCTTGTCGTGGGAGCCGGTGGCCGACCTGTGGACGGGCGGCTACGTCGTCACGCGTGCGACCGGCTCGTTCGGGCCCTGGGTTCAGGCCGGTGAGACCAAAACGGAGACGTTCGACGACTCGAACGTGACGCCGTACGAGAAGTATTGGTATCGCGTGGCCACGAAGTCCAAGACGCAGGACGTGGGCCCGGCCGGCCGCGCCGTGGAGGTGTTCGTCGCCGGCTCCTTCAACCGCTCGCCCGTCGAGATCTCCTCGATCACGCTCGGCAACATCTTCGCCGCCAACTACAAGTGGTACCTGAAGAACCCGCTGGGCTTGGCCACGCTCACCAACAACGTGAACGTGCCCTTTCTGAACGTGAAGATGACCTTCAAGCTCAAGGACTACATGGACTTCGGCTTCGACACGGAGATCAAGCGGCTTGAGCCGAAGCAGACCGTGGAGGTCCCGTTGATCGCGACGCTCAACAACAGGGTGCTCGAGATCACCGAGGATACGCCCATACAGGCCGAGTTCACGATGACTTACTTCGAGAGCGGCAAGCAGCAGAGTGTGTCCTTGACCAAGCCCCTGCGCCTATTCTCGCGCAATGCGATCACGTGGCAGGACCCGCAGCGCATCGCCAACTTCGTCACGCGCAAGGACCCGCCGGTGCACGACTTCGTGCGGTCGGTCTCGACTCTTGAGTTCAAGAATCGCAAGTCCGCCGCGCTCAATGAGAGCGTGGTCAAGGCGATGCGGATCTGGAATTCCTTGTCGGAGTATGGGATGAAGTTCGTCGCCAACCCGGCCAATCCCTTCGAGCAGGCGCACGACGACCCGAACTTTCCGGTGGACTACACGCAGTTCCCACGCGAGTCGCTGCGCAGCAAGAGCGGGCAATGCTCAGACCTGACGTCCCTGTACGCGGCGATGCTCGAGGACAACGAAGTGCGCGTGGCCGTCCTCGACTATCCGGGACATATGACCCTTATGTTTGACACCGAAGCCGAGGACGCGGCGGAGGTGGGCATGCCGGCCGACCTGCTGGTGGAGTATGAAGGCTCGATGTGGGTGCCCATCGAGGTCACCTACATCGGCAAGCCGTTCTACGACGCGGTGTCGAAAGGCGCCTACGCGTACAAAACCGAGGCGGAGAAAGGCCGCGTGAAGATCTACAGCCTGCACAAGGCGTGGGGGACTTACGAGCCGGTCACGATGCCGCCGACCGACTTCAGCCCTAAGTTCCCCGAATCGGCGGCGCTGGAGCGCAGGTACGACGATCAGGTCAACGTGCTGGCCAAGGACCGCTATCAATTCCTCAAGAAGCACTACGAAGGACAATTGAAGAAGGACGGCAAAGACGTCAACGCGCAACTCCAACTTGGGATCATCGAGTATCAATTCGGCAATCGAGACGCGGCGCTTACCGAGTTCAATAAGGTGCTGGCCCTCGACCCCAAGAACGCCGCGGCCCTCAACAATCTGGGCAGCGTGGCCTTTCTGGAGGGCGACAACGTCGATGCCGAAAAGCGCTACACACAGGCCGCGGAAGTCGAGCCGGACGACGCCGTCATATGGCTGAACCTGGTCAAGACTTCGATCCGCATGAAGAAGTTCGAGAAAGCGCGCGCGATGGGCGAGAAGGCCGTCGCGCTCTCGCCGGACTTTAAGCCGTACGTCGACAGCCTGATCAAAGGAAGCTGAAGAGGAGACAGACATGAAAAAAACAACCATCGCTCTCGCCGTCGCCTGCTTGATCGCGTCCGGCGCGGCGGTCCGCGCTGACGAGAAGAACCCGGTTCCGGTTCCCGCGAAAACGAAGAGCGTTTGGAGCAGCTGGTTCAAGGATCTTAAGAGCACCTTGTCCCAGTCCGCTGTCGGCGGCGAGCGCAAGAAGGGCCGCACCGCCACTTCCGTGGCCGCCGTGCGCGGCAAACGCCAGAGGAACCTGGCCGATCCGAATGAGCCTTCCATCAAGGGGGATGTCAACGCCGAGAAGGCGAAGAAATTGCAGGCGATCGACAATGAGTTCGCCACGGCCGTCGAGTACGTGGAGGTCGGCAAGCTCCCGCAAGGCCTTAAGGCCCTCGAGGATTTCAAAGAGGCGCATCCGAGCCACCGCGTCGATGACGTCGATAAGGCCATCGAGGGCGTCAAGTTCTTGATGTCCGAGAAAGACCCGGCGATGAGCAGTTCGAAAGAATAAAATCGCCGGCGCCGCTTATTTTGGAGTTATCCCCAAACTCATCCCGGGATGAGTTTGGGGATGACTGTTTTCAGCCGTTCGGGTAGGCCTCTAGGCCCATATTGTTCTGAGCCCAATGACTCGCGGCCTGAGGGTCTTTTATCCCAGGCATGGCCGACTCTCGAGGGCGATACTCCGCGTAGGGCGTCCTGGAGATGCGATATGAAAAATAAATTGATGCCGCTGAGCGCGGCGTTGTGCTGCAGCATGATCTTGGTTCGACCGGCCTCCGCGTCGGAGACGGCGTTCGCCGCCGAAGTCGAGCGCGGCTATCAAATCGTGCTCGTGAAAAATAAAAAGAAGTTCGGCATGCCGCCGCCGCCGTCGACCGCGTTCGGAAAAAAGGCGGGGGGCGCGGAGACGATGGACTGCTCATCGGATTTCAGCGGCGAGAAGGAATGCAGCGATTCGAAAGGCAACCGCTATCGAGCGCAGCCCAATATTCACGGCGGTCTGGACTGGAAGGACGGGAGCGGCAATCGCGTTTCCTGCCGCCCGAATTTTCACGACGGCCAAAATTGCTCGAACAATCGCGGGCAGGAATTCACCTCAAAGGGGACGTTGAGCGGCCATCAAGAGTGGACAGGGCCGGATGGAAGCAGCGCCGACTGTATACCGGACAAGTCCGACCAGTGGTGCGCGACGAAAGCCGCGCCTAAGAAAGCTCAGGAGACGACGGGCGGTGGGTCATCGTCCGGAAGCGGCGGCGATCGGAAGTCCCGCGAGTCGAGCTCGGGCGACGGCGGATACTGGGACCCGAATTCCGCTATGCCGTCCGCGTCGGAGCGCGCATCGCCGTACTGCAACACGGTCTCCCGGTATTGCACAAAGGACCCTCAGACCAATGCGGTCGGTTGCGAGTATCGATCCGTCTGCGAATAGGTTTTCTTTGGAAAGTTATCCACCAACTTGGTTTGGACCAAGTCTGTGGATAAGTTTAGCGGATTAAGCCAGACGTTCGACTTCGCCGCGCAGCGACCAAAGCACCGCGAGCTGCAGCCCCAGCGTGCCGAGCGTGATGGCGAAGAATGGAGCCAGGCTCGGGGCGTGGATGAGAATCGGGAACGCCAATGTGCCGCCAAGGACGCGGCCCGTCTGCATCAGCATGATGCCCAGGGAATAGTAGAAGCCGGCGTTGCGGTTGGCGGGCGTCAGGCGCATGAGGGTGTACTGAGCCACGGCCCCGAACATCAGCTCTCCCATTGAGATGCACGTCATCCCGCCGAGCACCCACAGCTGGGACGCCATGCCCCAGACGGCGACGAGGGTGCCAAGGGCCATGAGGAGCATCCCGCCGCTGATCGCCATCCATGCGTTCTTGAACAGTTTGGAGGCCTGAACGGAGAAGCCGGCGCATAGGATGGTGTTGAGGACCATCATCGTCGAGAAGCGGCGAAGGCCCTCGTCGGGGTGGAGGATTTCGAGGCGGCCGGCCCCGCCTTCAAGGAAGAGTTCATAGAAAAAGGCCCAGCCCATGAGGACGAAGGCGCAGCGGAAGAAGGCGGAGGCGGAGGGGAGTCCCGCGGCCGAGGAGGCTCCGAGCCGGTGCTTGTCGTCGTGAGATCCCTCGCGCCGCGGAAGGATGCGGCGGCCGATGAAAAACGCGCTCAGCGAGGTCGCGGCGTCGAAGAGCATCAGCGGCGTCAACCCGAAGCGCGCGCCGATCGCGGCGACCGAGAAGCTGACGATCTGCGCGGCGTTGTGGACCATGCGCAGCCAGCCCAGGGCCTCTTTTTGGTTGGCCGGATCGACCTGTCCCATGAGAAGCAGGCGCTGGACGATGTTCAGCTGCGATTCCGCGAACTGGGCGAGCATGCCGAAGATCAGGATCATCCAGATCGAGGTTTGAAAGGGCATAAATCCCAGCCCGGCCGCGGACATGAGCAGGGCCGCCAGCGCCAGGGAGCGGGAGCTGAAGCGGTCGCTGAGCGCGCCTCCGATCACCGTGCCCGCCAGCATCGTCACCTTGAGCGCCGAGAGCACGGCGGTGCCCTCGCCGGTCGAGACTCCACGGTTGACGAGCAGAATGGCGATCAAGCTTAGGCCGACCGAGCCGATCTTGTTGGTGAAGGCCGTCAGGATGACCGGGCGGCTTTGGCGGAAAGCCGCAGACGCGGGGAGCGAAAAGAGGGGCACGGCCGGCGTCAGCGCTTGCCTTGAAGGCGCTTGATCAAACCCGTCGTTGAATAACCCTTTTTTAAGGGCACGATCGCGACGCGGCCGGCGTATTTCGCCTCGGGCAGGTCGGCGGGTTTGTAGTCGCCGCCTTTGACCTGGACGTCGGGTTTGACCCGCGACATCAGGCGCTCGGGCGTGGTGTCCTCGAACTTCACGACTGCGTCGACGCAGCCGAGCGCGGCCACGACTTCGGCGCGGTCGCGCCAGGCGTTGATGGGACGACCGGGCGCTTTGGATAGGCGGCGCACGGAGGCGTCGGAATTGATCCCCACGATCAAAAGATCACCCTGAGCCTTGGCCTTTTCAAGCACCTTCACATGGCCCGAGTGTAAAATGTCGAAGACTCCGTTGGTGAAGACGACGGTGCGCCTCTCCCAGCGCCACAGCTCGCGCAAGGTCAGCAGCTTCTTGAGGGGGACGATTTTCTCGGCGGAAGTCTTCATCCGTGTGCCAGCGGGGCGTCGGGAAACAGCTCGTCCTCCAGTATCCCGCACCAGATCTGGATGACCGTGATATGCGCCTCTTGGATGCGCGCCGTGGAGTCGGAGGGTATGCACACGCAATGGTCGCATAGCGCCTTGAGCTTTCCTCCGGTACGGCCGGTCAGGCCGATGACGGTCAGGCCCATCTCCCGCGCGGCCGTGGCGGCATTGAGCACGTTCTTGGAGTTGCCGGACGTGGAGATGGCCACGGCCACGTCGCCGGGACGGCCGAGCGCGCGCAAGGGCCGTTCGAAGACGTACTCGAAGCCGAAGTCATTGGCGATCGAGGTCAAGTCTCCTTGATTGGCGGTCAGCGCGATCGCGGGAAGCGGCGGGCGATTGCGGCGGTAGCGGCCGGTCAGCTCATCAGCGAAGTTCTGCGCGTCGCAGGACGATCCCCCGTTGCCGAAAGAGAGCATCTTGCCGCCGTTGCGGTAGGAGCGCAGGAGGTCCTTGGCGGCGGCGTCGATGAGAGGAGACAGTTTGGCCGTGGCCGTGAGGACTTTGGCGCTTTCCTTGAGTTGGGCGACGATGACTTTTTTCCGGTCAGACATGCGCGGGCTCCTTTGAGTCGAGCAATCCCGTCTTCTCGATGAAGTGCGTGTCGAAATCTCCGCTCATGAACACGGGATGCGCCACGACTTTCGCGTGCATCCCGGCGGTGGTCTTTACGCCGCCAATCTTGAGCTCGCCGAGCGCGCGCAGCGACCGCCGCAAGGCCGTCGGCCGGTCGCCGGCCGAAACGATGAGTTTGGCGATGAGGCTGTCGTAGTAGCTGGGGATCGTGTAGCCTGGATAGACATGCGTGTCCACCCGCACGCCGGCGCCGCCGGGCAGCTCCAAGCTCTCGATCCGTCCCGGGCAGGGCATGAAATTATTGTCGGGATCCTCGGCGTTGATGCGGTGTTCGATGGCGTGGCAGCGGATTTCGCTGGCGCGCTCCTGGCCGAACGGGAGTTTCTCGCCGGCGGCGATGCGGATCATCAGTTCCATCAAGTCCACACCGGCGACCGCCTCGGTCACCGGGTGCTCGACCTGCAAACGAGCGTTGACTTCGATGAAGTAGAACTTGCCGTCCTGGAACAGGAACTCGACGGTGCCGACGTTGGAGTAGTTGGCGGCCTTGGCCAGGCGGATGGCGGCCTGCTGCATCTCGCGGCGTATCTCGGGCGTCAGCGCGGGGGAGGGCGACTCCTCGACGAGCTTTTGGTGGCGGCGCTGAACGGTGCAGTCGCGCTCGGGGAAGGCGACGACGTTCCCGTGGTTGTCGGCCGCGATCTGGATCTCGACGTGCCGCGGGCGCTCGAGCAGCTTCTCGATGAACACCGAGCCGTCCCCGAAGGCGGCCTTCGCCTCGGTGGCGGCCGCGGTGAGCTGGGCCTTGAGCTCGCCGGGCTCGCGCACGACGCGCATACCCTTGCCGCCGCCGCCGGCGGAGGCCTTGATGAGGACCGGATAGCCGATCTCGGCGACCTCTTGAGACACGTCCGTGGTGATGTCGCCCTTCGTTCCGGGCACCACGGGAACGTTCGCCGTCAAGGCGATCGCTTTTCCGGCGCTCTTGAAGCCGAGCTTGCGGCTGGCGGCGGGAGAAGGGCCGATGAAGACGATGCCGCGCTGGGCGCACAACTCGGAGAAGTCGGCGTTCTCGGAGAGAAAGCCGTAGCCGGGGTGGATCGCGTCGGCGCCGGTGATTTTCGCGGCCGACAGGACGGCGTCTTGATCCAGGTAAGACAGCTTCGACGGCGCGGGTCCTATGCAGACGGTCTCATCGGCCATCGCGACGTGGCGCGATTCTCGGTCCGCCTCGGAGTAGACGGCGACGGACTTGATGCCCATCTCGCGGCAGGCGCGGATCACGCGTACCGCGATCTCGGAACGGTTGGCGATCAGTATTTTCTTAAACATGGCCTCTCTTCGGTCATTGGACTGGCGGAGCTCCGATCTTGCGGCGCATCTCCTCGATGTATGCGTGCTCATTGGGTTTTGTGCACAGCTGGGCGCCGCGGGTCAGGTCGGCCAAGGCTTCCCCCGGCCGGCTGATCGTCGTGTAGGCCTCGGCCCGCGCCAGCAGTATCTCGCACTGATCGATCGGGGAGATGTTGGGGAACGCCAGCATCTGAGTGAACTGGTCGAGAGCTTTTTCGGGCTGCTTGAGCGCGATCTTATACGTGTCGGCCAAGATCGCATGGAGATGATACAGGCTCTTCAGGGTGAGATTCGACGGGTAAACGCGCGCCAGATTGATGGCGGTCACGCACTGCGTGACGGTTTCCTCCGCCGACTTGCGGTAATAGGCCGCCTCGCACAGATAGCCCCGCGCCATCGGATCGCGTTGGTTGATGGTGGCCGCGGTCTGAGCGAGGATGAGGCCCGCGTCGGCGTTGCCTTTGTCGAAGGCTTCCTCGACCTTGCGCATGAGTATCCAGTTGTAGGGACGCAGCCATTGGCCGTTTTCCCGCACGAAAAGGACCCGGTCGGTGCGCGGAGGCGCTCCGGCGACCTTGAGCTCGTACGCCAACAGGATCGCGTCGGGTTCGGTGTGCGTGACGCGCAAATCCGACCAAGTCCACGTCGAGTCGTCGCGCGAGGACTTGAATTCCTCGATAGTGCAGTGATTCTTCGCCGCGGAGGAGAACAGGGAGTAGGCGGCGTCGAAGTCCCGTGCGCGCATGGCATCGAGATACTTCACGGCCACTTTCCTGACGACGACCTCCGGCTTGCGGCTCTCGGTCCAATACCAGACTCCAAGAAGCGATACGGTCACGCTGACGAGGGGGGCGGCGACGTTGAGTCCCGCGCGCAAAAGCGAGGACCACCGCGAAGGCGGTGGCTGCTCGACGACCGGAGCCGGAGGGATGACCACCTGAGCCCACGGGTCTCCAGAGATCTCCGCGGCGGTGGTGGCGAATGGATCGCCGTCGCGGCGCCCGGCGGCCGGGAGTCCCTGCGCGGAGATGGAAGCGGGCGCTTGGGAAATAGGGGAAGACGCCGCGGCCTCCGATGAGAGGCCCGCGCCGCATCTGTCGCAATAGTTTTTGGCGGCCGAGCTTTCGAAGCCGCAGCCAGCGCACACGGGCATGCTATCTCTTCTCGAGAAAAAGGATTGGCTGGCCGTATTCCACGGCTTGGCCGGCGTCGACAAGAATCTTGGACACTCGGCCCGCTTCAGGGGCCAGGATCGGCTTAGCCGCCCCTGAACCCGTGACGACGACTCCCAGGACGTCGCCCTCGGCGACGTGGGCCCCTTCCTCGGCCTTTCGCGCCTTGCCCGGCTCGCTCCACTGAAAGACCCCTACGCCCGCGGAAACGACGGGGGTGAAGCGACCGGAAGGCAGCGCCGGGGGCGCGGCCTCGGCGCCCGCCGCCGTCAGCGAGAAGCCGTCCCCGTCCTTGCGGTAGGCGATTTCCGCCAGATCGGTGCTTTGCATCCAGGCGGAGACGTCTTTGAGAGCGTCCATGTTATTTCCTCCTGCGCTTGGCGCGCGGGGCGATGATGGGCTTGCGTCTAAGAAGATTGCGCGGATTTTGCGGGAGCAGGCCCGAATCGAGCGGGTCGAAGGCCAGGGGCAGCAGCCTGTAGACCGTCGTCTTGTTCACCGAACGGCGCCGAGTGACGGCGTTAAGATCCACCAGATACAGATCGGTGTCCTTGTCGCTGAACTCATGCATGACCTGGCGGCAGGCCCCGCACGGCCTGGCCGAGGTTCCCGCCACGCACACGGCCTTGAGCTTGTCGTGGCCGCTGGCGACGGCGTGATAGATGGCCGCCCGTTCGGCGCACATGGACAGGCCGTAGCTGGCGTTCTCCACGTTGCAGCCCGGGAAGACGCGTCCACTCTCGGTGAGCACCGCCGCGCCCACGGGATAGCGGGAGTAGGGACAATAGGCGCGCTTCTGCGCCTGGATGGCGGTCTCAATGAGGCGCTCGATCGCTCGGTTGCGGCCCGCTTTAGACATATTTCCTCACCAGGAGATCGAGCTTCTTGAGCGTCGCCTTATTCCGCGCGTCAGACGCGGTGAACAGGGCCCCCTTGAGCGCCTCGGAGAACGCCGGTTCGAGCGCGGCGGCGGCGATGCGGGGAACGGCCAGGCGCATCAAGCGCTGGGCGTTGGAGGAGTTGGCGTGAAGATTCTGCACGACCATCTCCGTGTGGACCTCCTCGCCCTCTTTCCAGCAGTCGTAATCGGTGACCATGGAGACCTGCGAATAGACCAACTCGGCCTCGCGCGCGAGCTTGGCTTCCGTGGCGGCCGTCATGCCGATCAACGACCAGCCGAAGGAGCGGTGCATCTCGCTCTCGGCCTTCGTCGAAAACGCCGGTCCTTCCATGCAGCAGTAGGTGCCGCCGAGCACGGATTTGATGCCGAGCTCTTGGGCGGCCGCGAAGACGATCTTGTTTTGCTCCGGGGCGAAGGGAGGATTGAACGCGACGTGGGCCACGACGCCGCCGCCGAAAAATGTCTGCACGCGATTCTTGGTCCGATCGACGAGCTGGTCGGGGAACACGAAGGTGCGGGGAGGAAGCTCTTCCTTGAGCGACCCGACCGCGCTGAAGGCGAGGACACGCTCGACCCCTAGGGATTTCAGCGCCCACATGTTCGCGCGCTGATTGATCTCCGTTGGCGTCAGGACGTGGCCTCGGCCGTGCCGGGGCAGGAAGGCGCAGGGCACGCCCTCGAGCTCGCCCAGCGTGATCGGTCCGGAGTGCGCGCCGAAAGGCGTCTTGAGTCGGAGATCACGGGTCTTTTTGATCGCGTCGGAAGAGTACAGGCCGCTGCCCCCGATCACTCCGACTTTCGCGAGCTGTTTCTTTTCTTTTTTCACGGGCAATAGCCTCCCAGGGGCAAGAGCTCCAAGATCATTTCGTAGAGCGTGTCGAGATCGATGGGTTTGCGCACGAACCGCGTCTTGGAGTCCGGCTGGGGCAGGAGCTTGGCCAGCTTTTCAAAGGGATGTGCGGAGATGAAGATCACGGGGATTTTCTTGGTGCGTTCGTCCTTCTGCAGGACTTGATAGGCGGAAGAGCCGTAGGCGCCGGGCATCTGGATGTCGGCGATGATGAGATGCGGCAGGTGCTCGCTTGCTTTCTGGGCCATCTGGAAGCCGTCGTTGACCACGATCACGCGATTGCCCTTGCCGGTCAGGAAGTCGTTGAGCAGGCAGGTGAGGTCGGTGTTGTCGTCGGCGACAAGGATTTGGGCGATCATGGGCAATAGCCGCCCAAGGGCAGGAGCTCGGCGATGAGGGCGTCGAGCTTTTCGAAATCGAGGGGCTTTTGGATAAAGCGGGTCTTGGCGTCATTGGGAAGGATGGGCGTCAGCTTCGTTTGAGAATGGGCGGACATGAAGATCACCGGTATGTTCCGGGTGTTCTCGCTTTTCTGCAGGACCTGATAGGCCGAGGAACCGTAGGCGCCGGGCATCTGAATGTCGGTGATGATGAGGTGCGGACGATGCTCGTCGGCTTTTTGCGCGAGCTGATATCCATCTTTGGCCGCGAGGACGCGGTTGCCCTTGCCCGTGAGATATTCGTCGAGCATAAGCACGATATCGGGACTGTCGTCGGCGATGAGGATTTGCGCGATCATCTGGCGGCGAGCAGTCTCCCCATGATGTCGGGATAGATCGGAAAACGGCGGCAAAGGGAGGTCACTGCTTCCTTGACGCTCCGCAGGCCCGCGTCATCGGCTCGGACCTTGAGAGCCTCGTCGATGAGTCCGGCGATCTCGTCCATCTCTTTTTCGCCCATGCCGCGGGTCGTGACGGCGGGCGCGCCGATGCGCACGCCCGAGGCGATGAACGGCTTTTGCGGGTCATAGGGGATCGCGTTCTTGTTGACCGTGATGCCGGCCTTATCAAGAGCCTCCTCGGCTTCCTTCCCGGTGGCGTTCTTGGGTCGGAGGTCGACGGAGAATAAGTGGCAGTCCGTGCCGCCGGCCACGATGCGAAAGCCGCGATCGGACAATGACTTCGCCAAGCGTCGGGCGTTGGCCAGCGTCTTTTGCTGGTAGATCTTGAACTCAGGCTTGAGCGCTTCCCCGAAGCACACCGCTTTGGCCGCGATGACATGCATTAAAGGCCCGCCCTGTTCACCTGGAAAAACGGTTTTATCCAAGGCCGCGGCATGCTGCTGTTTGCATAAGACCATGCCGCCGCGCGGACCTCGGAGGGTTTTATGCGTTGTCGTTGTCGTGAAGTCGGCTAGCGCCACGGGTGAAGGGTAGACTCCTGCGGCGATCATCCCCGCGTAGTGGGCGATGTCGGTCGCGAAATACGCGCCGATTTCGTCGGCGAGCTTCTTCAGCCGCGCCCAGTCGATTATCCGCGAGTAGTTCGAGGCGCCCATGAAAATGATGCGCGGCTTCTGCGCGCGGGCGTCCTTCTCGGCTTTTTCGTAATCGATGAGCTCATCGTCTTTCCTCACGTCGATGGGGATGATCTTGTAGTACTTGCCCGAGAAGTTCATCGGATGGCCGTGCGAGAGGTGGCCGCCGTGGGCAAGGTTGAGGCCCATGACGCCGTCGCCCGGCTTGAGCACGCTCAGGTACATCGCCATGTTGGCCTGCGAGCCGGAATGCGGCTGGACGTTGGCGTGCTCGGCACCAAACAGCGTCTTCGCGCGCTCGATGGCCAAGGTCTCGGCTTGGTCGACGAATTCGCAGCCGCCGTAGTAGCGCTTGCCCGGGTAGCCCTCGGCGTACTTGTTGGTCAGAATCGAGCCTTGGGCCTCGAGTACCGCCTCGGAGGTGTAGTTCTCGGAGGCGATCAGCTCAAGGTTGTCGGACTGCCGGCGCGCTTCGCGCGCGATCGCGGCGTAAATCTCTGGGTCCTGCTCAGCGAGGGTTCGGGGCATGGGAGCCTCCTATTTGGTTGATGAGATCGGCGGAGATCAGTCCCGCCTTGGTCACGCGCGGCTTCTCGCCGGTTGCGTCGACGAGAGTCGGCTCGCCGATGGGGCCGGTCCCGCCGTCGATGATGAGATCGATGGCGGCCCCCAATTCGGCGAGAACGCCGGGGGCGGCGATTTGAGGGGGTTGGCCGGACTTGTTGGCGCTGGTATAGACCCAAGGAACGCCCGAGGCCTCGATCATCGCCCGGGCCGCGGAATGCCCGGGCACGCGAATGGCGACGGTCGGATACTCGGGAAAAGTGAGAAGGCGGCCTTGCGCGGTGGGCTTAAGCAGAAGCAGGAGAGGGCCGGGCCAGAATTTGGCCGCCAGCGCCTCGGCCACAGGCGTCCATTGCACCCAGGTCTTGGCGGCCTCCGTCGAGTGGACGAGGACCGCCAGGGGCTTGAGCGTTGAGCGCTCCTTGATCTGGAGGATTCGGCGGGTGGCGGCCTTGATGAGGCCGGTCGAGCCCAGGGCATATGATGATTCTGTCGGGAAAGCGACGATGCGGCAGCCTTTGGCGGCCGCGCCCGCTTTAGCCGCGTCGGCGGCGGACAATTCTCCGGCGGCGAGTCGGATGATCTCAGGCATTGGATGGCTCCGGATCGGGATGGAACAGCGCGACGAATTCTCCCAGTATCTCCGCGCGGCCGGCGAGCTCGGCGCGGACCGAGGAGACGGTGCCGCGCAGCCACTCTTCGTGGAGCTTGGACAGCTCTCGCACCAGCACGGCTTGTGCGGAAGGACCGAGTGCTTTTTCGGCGTCCTCGAGCAGCTCCACGATGCGGAAGGGCGACTCGTAGATGACGATCGTGCGGCCCAAGGCCTTGGCCTCCTCGAGAGCGCGGCGGCGCTTCGAGGAAGTCCGCTGCAGGAACCCGAGAAAGAGAAAGCTGTCCCCGGGCAGGCCCGAGCCGGCGACGGCGGCGGCGACTGCGCAAGGGCCGGGCAACGCGGTCACCGCGATGCCCTCGCGCCGCGCGGCGGCGACAGCACGGCGGCCGGGGTCGGAGACGCCGGGCAAGCCGCCGTCGGAGACGAGGCTCACCGATTGGCCGCGGCGCAGACGCTCCATGAGCTTGTCGACGGAGCGCGCGTCGTTTTCATCGTAGCGTTCCAACGGAGTTGGAATGCCGAAGTGGCTCATCAGGTTCCGCGTGCGGCGAGTGTCCTCGCAGAAAACGACCGCCGACTCCTTGAGCGTGCGTAGGGCGCGCGAGGTCATGTCCTCGAGATTGCCCAGCGGCGTGGGGACCACGTATAGCATCAGGCCGCCGACCAATCGGTCTGTTCCAGGCGCATGAAGATCTCGACGACCTTCGGATCGAACTGCGTGCCTGCGCCCTTCTTGAGCTCGCCGATGGCGATGTCCCGCCCGAGGGCCTTGCGGTACGGCCTGTCGGAGGTCATGGCGTCCCAGGCGTCAAGCACGGCGACGATGCGCGCGCCCAGCGGAATCTCCTCTCCCTTGAGCCCCTCGGGATAGCCGCGGCCATCGTACCACTCTTGGTGGTAGAGGACCATCTGGGCGACGGGACCGAGGTATTTGACGGGCGCCAAGATTTGGTGGCCGATGATCGGGTGCTTCTTCATCTCCTCGTACTCTTCGGGGGTGAGTTTGCCCGGCTTGAGGAGGATGGCCTCGTCGATGCCGATCTTGCCGATGTCGTGCAGCAGCGCGGCGTACTCGATGTGGCGCACCATCGGATCGGGCAGGCCCATCTCTTGGGCCACGCGGCGGGCTTTGACCCGCGCCCGGTCGGAGTGCTCCTGGGTGTAGGCGTCTTTGGAATCGACGGCCCGGGCGAGCGTTTGGACCATCTCCAGATAAAAGATCTGAAGGTTGTCGAACATGTCCATGTTGTGCAGCATGACGGCGGCCTCGCCGGCCAAGATACTGAGGAACTTCACGTTGTAGTCGCTGAAGGGCTCCGCGCCGTCTTTGGCATGGAGGTTGAGCACGCCGATGGGTTTGCCTTTGACCAGCAGCGGGATGGAGACGAAGGGCTCGACGTCCTTGGCGCCGGGAGACAGGTAGCGCGGGTCCTTGGCGGGGTCGGCGATGAAAATAGGCGCGGCCGAAGCGAAGGCCTTGCCGGCGACGCCCTCGCCGGGCTTCAAGAAGAGCTTCTGGGCGCCTTCCGTCACGAGGCTGCGCGCGGCGACGATCTTCAAGCAGCCTTCCTTCTCTTCCCAGTTCATGACCGAGCCGCGCTCGCACTTCATCAGCTGGCAGGCGCAATCGAGAACGGCTCGGCCGAAATCCTCCCGTGAGACCGCGCCGGAGTGCGAGACGCCGTGCTCCTGAAGGGACAGGAGCATGGTCAGCAGTTCGTCGAGCTTGCTCCAGCCCTCAGGCGCCCGCGGGGGTGCTATCGCGGCCTCGGGCCGGGAGGCCTCCAAGGCATACAGGCGCCGCAAAGTCAGGGCAAGGGCCGCTAGAAGCAGAACGCACAGGGCCGTGGCCCACCAAAACAAACCAGCCATTATCCGAGAATTTTACTTCTTTTTATCGTCCTCGATCATCTTGGCGGCCTCGTCTTTGCCGAACATGTCGGCCAGTTGGGCGGTCGCTCCCTGGCGCATCGTATTATCGTCGGCTTGGCGCGCGTAGCGCAGGAGCAGGGGGACGGCCTTGGGGCTGCGCGAGACGAATATCGCCGAAGCCCAGTAGAGCCGCTCTTGGGGTTTTTTCTCCGCGTCGTGCTCGCCGATCAGGGCCTCTATTTCCTCGTCCGTCGACGAGAGGCCCACTTTGAGGGCTAGCTGATGGCGCAGCTCCGGATCGGCTTTGTGGTCCTTAAGAAGGGCGATCATGCCTTCGCGGGTGGCGCGCGCGTCGGCGGGCTCGATGGGAACTCCGACTGTTTGCATGGCGCGCTCATGGGACAAGGACCCCGGTTGTTGGGCCCAAGTCTTAAGCTGGGGAAAAGTCTGCTTCCAAAAATAACGTCCCAGAATGCGCCCGATAAGGGGTATGTCCCGGCTTTTGGCTTGGAGCAAGGGCAGCGCCTTTTCTCCCTCCCATTGAGCCAGCACGGACAAGGCCTCATACTGCGCCCACCAGGCGTTGCGCTCCGACATCATGGTCGTTTCCGAGGCGCTGGCGGCCGATATCTTGCGTCCGGCGATGGCGCGGATCATGGGCAAGGCCGCCCGTATGCGCAGAAAAAAGGCGCCGTTGATGCCGAAGAGCTGGGATTCGGGTTCGGGCTGCTTGAGATAAGTCAGAAAAAGAGGCTCGAGTTGGGGGCTGTCGCCCGGGATCTTCGCCAAGGAGTCCATCACCGCCTGACGCACGGCGTTTTCCGGGAAGCGCGAGAACAGATCGAAAAGGCCGGCCACGTCTTGGCCCGAGGTTGGGGGAGTCTTGGCGATCAAAGTCAGGACCTGGTTCTTTTCCTCGGCTTCGACGGCTTCGGTGAAGCGATCCTTCAAGAGTGCCACGCTGGGTGCGGCGATCGGGGCCGTGGCCGGGGCGATCGTCGCGGCCGGCACGACGGTCGACGCGGATGCGGCCGATGTCAGGAAGGAGCACATTAAAGCGAGAGCGGTGATCATGGTTTTTTCTCCAATACGCGGGCGAGTGCGGCTTCGATGCTGACGAGACGATAGCTGGCGGCGTCGACGGCGGTCATGGCCTTGGGGCAAAGGTCGATGTCCCAAGACGATCGGATGGCGATGAGCACGGTTTTGTCCGGCGCCAGCCGGGACAGCAGGCTCAGTGTGGCGGCTTGGCCCGGGAAACGCCGGGCCTCGAAGCACAGGAATACGACGCGTTCGGCGCTGCGGATGAGCGCGGGCAGGCGTCCCAGTTCGCGCGTCTCGAGGGGCGTGCGCGCCACGCGCGCGCCGCGCGCCAAGCGGCGGACTAAGGCCTCGGTGGCGCTGGGGCCGCCCTCGAAGGTGAAGCGCCCGCGCGTCTCGTGAAAACGGGGAACGAGAACGAGGGTGCCGGCCCGGGGGACGGGCAGTCGCGTCGCGCCGCGGCGGGCCACGACGACCGCTTTTTCGGCGATGCGGCGCGACAAGGCGGCGCCCTGGGCGGCGGACGCACGGGGGGAGCTGCGGCAATTCAAGAGGCGGGAAATGCGCGCATCGGCGGCGGCGACGACGCTTTCCTCGACGCCGCTGTTGCGCAGAAGCTCGACGGCGTCGACCATGCTTTGCTGGTCGTGGGCGATCATTAAGACGTCATGGCCGGCGTCGAGGCAGCGCAGAGTCGCCTGGGCCACGGGCCAGCGCTTGGTGATGGCCCCCATGCACAGGTCGTCGCTGATGAGCAGGCCTTCGTAGCCGAGTTCTTTGCGCAGGACGTCGCGGACGATCTTGGTCGAAAAAGTCGCCGGCACGGAGTCGAAGGCGGAAAAGCGCATGTGCGAGGTCATGACCGCGTCGACGCCGGCCGCGCAGGCGGCGCGAAAAGGAGCCAAGTGGGTGCGTGAGACCACGGCGCGCGGAAGATCGATGGTGGGCAGGTCGACGTGGGCGTCGACGGTGGCGGCCCCTTTGCCCGGGAAGTGCTTGGCGCAGGCGGACATTCCATTATCCTGCATGCCGCGGATGAAGGCCGCGCCGAGTTTGGAGGCCATGTGGGGGTCGGAGCCGAAAGACCTGATGCCGATGCCCGGGTTGTAAGTCTTGGTTAAGACGTCGAGAACGGGAGCCAAGTTCATGCGGATGCCCAAGGGGGCGAGTTCTGCGGCCATCTGCCGGCCGACGGCGTAGGCGAGCTTGGGGTCTCGCGTTCGTCCCAGGGCGGCGTTGCCGGGAAAAGCGGTGACGCCGCTTTGAAAGCGCAGGACCCAGCCGCCCTCGTGGTCGATGGCCGTCAGCAGCGGCCGTCCCAGGCGCTGCTCGAGCTCGGTCACGAAAGCGCGGGTTTGGGCGGGGCTTATGATGTTGCGCGCCAACAGCAGGACCCCGGTAGCACCGGTGGACTTGAACAGGTTCACGGTTTGCCGGGAGGGTTTTGTCCCGTAAACGCCGAACATGAACAAACGGCCGGGGTCGGTCACTCAACGAGTTTAACAAACGGGTAGGTCTGTTTTGTTAAGGTATATCGATGGACGCGCTGACTTTCTTGATGGAACGGGTTCCCTTATTCGCCGGAATCCCGGAGGAACCGATCATCCCCGCGGCGGCGGTCTCGACTTTGGGGACCTATAATAAGGGACAGACGATCCTGTTCAAGGGTGCGACCGTCGACGGGCTGTACGTCATGGCCGTGGGCAAGGCCGGCGTCTTCGTCAAGCCGGCGGCCAACCAGCCGATGGAGTTGGTCTTCGAGCTGGGTCCGGGAGACGTGTTCGGCGAGAGCTCGATTATCGAGAACAGGACCGCGGGGGCGACCATCAAATCCATCGAAGATGGTACGTGTGTCCTCCTGATCCCTCAGGACGCGTTTCGCGTCTTATTGAGCGCAAGCCCTGAATTTTCCACCAGAATCAAGGCGCTAATAGATTCCCGCAAGGGCGGCTAGGTCCAAGAGTCTGTCGAGTGGGTCCTTTACCACGTTCGAGGTAGGTCCAATGTCTCATCCCTGAAATCGGTCCGCTTGATAGAATTGCGGCATGAAGACTATCGCCCTCTCCTGCCTTTTGACGTTGATCGCTTCCATTGGGTCCGCCCTTACCGTGCATAATGCCGTCCCCGTTGCGCCCACTATGGCCGTTTCCGCGATTGTTCCCGGGGCGCAAGTTCGGCTTGCCCCGCCGATGGTAGGCGCCTCCCTCTCGGTCGTTCCGGCGGCGATGCCCCTCATGACGCCGGCCATGCCGGTCCAAAGTGTGGCTCCCGAAGCGAGCAACAATTCTAAGGCAACCTTGGTTTCGGCGCGGAATGGCTTGATGCGCAAAGGCTCCGATAAGGCCGCTGTTTCCGCCCAGGTCTTCGATGGCCGCCATTCGGTGCTTGCCGAGACGGCCGTCGCGCAGCCGAGCGCGGAGCAATCGCCGCGCGCGCCGGCTGTACGTCTGCAAAATCGCTTGATCGATCCAGTCACGGGATTGTCCGCTTACGGCAAGATCAAGAAGTGGTCCATGGGGCACATATTGAGCGTGCTCACCGGGAAAATGCTCACTCGCACCAGCGAAATCGGAGATATCCTCGAGATCGTCGGTTTTGTTACGGGGCATGATGCGACAATTCTCTCGATAGACAAGCACGGCACAAAAATATACGGCCGCATTGACTATCAAATGGTTTTTGAAAATTCCGAAAAAGCCGAGGCGCTCATCCGGAAGCAGTACCCGGAACTCGCGCATATCAATCCCCCGAAGTTCAACTCCGCGGAAGAGGTGTATGCTTGGGTGGCGGAGCAGGAAGCCAAGTTCGGGAAAGATCTTCCGCTTGTTCAAATCACTCAGAAATAAAACGCCGGCTGCCACCGATTATTGAGCCTGTTTTGTTTTCGGTGTGGAGTCTTTGAGGCGCGCGGCGGCCGTAACCCATTGCGCAATTCGGTTCTGAGTCGCGGGATCGTCGAAAAGCTGCACGCCGTGCCCGGCGGGAGCGTACACCGCGGCCGCTAGGCCTCGGCGTTCGAGTTCATGGACGGCCGAGTAGGCGTATTGATCTTGGGCGGACGCGCAAGCCAGAGTCTTGAGGCCGTTGCGCGCGGCCAAACGAGCGCCGCGATAATCCCCGCCGGGAGACAGTAAAAGAAGAAAGGGGGTTTTCGTGCTTTCAGCGGCGGCGACGGAGGCGAGGTTTGCTCCGATGGAGGCCCCACCGAACGCGACGCGTTCATCCGGCACGCCTTTGGTTTTCAGCCATGAGCCCGCGGCGCGCAGATCCGCGACGGCGCGCGGCCACTCGCCGCTTTCGTCGAAACTCGTGAATTCGGTTTTGCCCTTCGGCCCGCTCTGGCTGTCCGCGTGGCCGCGAAGATCGATCGCCAGCGTGCCCACGCCGTCAAGCGCGAGGCGCTCGGCGAAGCGGTTCCACTCCCCGCGCGCGCTGCCCACGCCGTGGGCTAGGATCATCGTCGCCCGCCCCGGCTTGGCGGGTCGATAGTTCGCGGCGATCGTCCAGCCATCTGGGGTCTTAAAGGAAACGATCTTGGGAGCTGGAGCGGCGGAGGCGAGCGCGACCGCGAGCAGAACGAGCCGGCCTAGCGGCATCGCATGGTGAGCTCATAGCCCGCGTTGTAGACGGAGAACACCGAATCCTGCACCCGCACCACGCTGCGCATCAGCTCGTCGGTCTTGTAGTTGAAATTTTTGTCGTTGGCCCACTTGTTCTCGGCGGCCAAGTTCCGGACCGCGGTCATGTCGGTAAACAGCGCGTTGAGCGTGAGCTGAAGCTGCTGGACCTGCCCCAGGATCAGAAGGCCGGCCTGATACATCTCCGGATCGGCGAGAGCCTGCGACTGCGCGATGCGCTCGCGGACGGTGAGGTAGTAGAGGTTTTGGCGCACCTGATCGCAGCCCGTGGTCAGCGTCTCGAAATTGTTGAGGATCGTGTCGAGGCTCGCCTTCGGCTCGGGCTGGGCGTAGGCGTAGCGCAGGTTGTCGCCCTGGGCCTTCACGTATTGGTGGATCTGGATTAAGTTGGCGACCTGCTGGGCCACCTGCCCGGCGACGGCCTTCATCACTGGGATCATCATCGGGTCGCTTTGCGCCCGCGCCATCTTGTCGCGCGCGGTCAGCAGCGCGTCCCAGAAAAAGCGCTCCTGCCACAAGGTCGGCGCCGGAGCGTCGAGAGTTCGCGCCGGAAGCGCGCAGAACGACAGGAGGAGGATCAGCGAGGCCCGACGCATGATCTAGTATAGCGGATGAGTCGCGCGGACACAAAGCATGTCCGCGCTCATCTCTATGGTTTTGGCAACATAATCACTGACGGTGCGGTTAGTTGCACTGAATATCAATATTCGTCGACGTGCTCGTGGACGATGATCTTGAGCATGGTTTGATAGCCGATCCCGCGTCGAGCTCCTTTCACCTTTAATTTTTCGATGAGCTCCGGCGGCAAGAGTATCGAGGTCGCCACGATCCGATGCTTCGGTCGAATGATCACGCCAGAATTGCTGCGGAACATGTCTTCACCGAGGTCCTTTGTTTCAAACTCCTCAAGAATATGGTCTCGCTTCGGGGCTCGTCTTTTTTTGGTTTTCATAATATTTTTTCTCGTTACCCCTCATTGACCTGCATGAGATCGGTCTCAATCGGTTCCCGCGAACAGTGAAGATAAGGCTGAGCTTGCGGTCTAAACGATCGACGCCGAGAATGAGCCCGCGCCACTCCTTGTACTGAACCCCTTGTTTTGTTCCCGCGGTTGACGCCCCCTCCGGGCAAGTCGTACCATGTCGAGGTGAAGAACAACGACGTGCTGGCTCTCGTGGGGCGCCTGTTTATCGCCATTATTTTTCTCGCCTCGGCGTTCGGCAAGATCACGAACTTCGACGGGACACTCCAATATATGGAGTCGCGCGGCATGCCCCTCGTCAACTTTTTCTGCGTGGCGGCCATCGCCGTCGAGGCCTTGGGGGCGGTCGCTTTGATCCTGGGCTATAAGACGCGTTGGGGGGCCGCCGCGCTGGCCGTTTTCCTCGTCGCCGCGACGGCCATATTCCACACCGCGGCCGATCAGCGCATCCAGCTCTTGAAAAATCTCGCGATCCTCGGGGGATTGCTGAACCTGATCGCCTGCGGCCCGGGCGACATCAGCCTCGAGGGCGAGGCGAGGCATGGGTAAAGAGAAAGCCCTCCACCAGGTCCTGGCGCGGAAGTACCGTCCGCAGGGCTTTGAGGAGCTCGTCGGCCAGCCCGCGGTTTCGCAGACGCTGGCCAATGCGCTTGCCGCCAAGCGTACCCATCACGCTTATCTGTTCACCGGCCCGCGCGGCTGCGGCAAGACGACGACCGCCCGCATCCTGGCCAAAGCCCTCAATTGCGCCAAGGGCCCCGCCCCCGTTCCCTGCGATGAATGCGCCTCCTGCCGCGAGATCGCGACCTCCTCGAGCCTCGACGTGCTGGAGATGGACGCCGCCTCGCACACCGGCGTCGACAACGTGCGTGAGGTGATCATCGACACGGTGGCACTAGCCCCCACCCGCGACCGCTATAAGATCTTCATCATCGACGAAACGCACATGCTCTCCCCGAACGCGTTCGCCGCGCTGCTTAAGACCATCGAGGAGCCGCCTCCGCACGTCGTCTTCATCCTGGCCACCACCGAGGCGCACAAGGTTCCGGCGACCATCGCCTCGCGCTGCCAGCGCTTCAAGTTCCGCCCCGTGGCCCCCGATCTGCTCGCCGGACACCTGGGCGCCATCGCCAAGAAGGAGAAGATCGCCGTCGAGCCCGAGGCTCTCGACCTGTTGGCCCGCGCCGCCGAGGGCTCGCTGCGCGACGCCGTCAGCCTGCTCGACCAGTGCCGCTCCGTCGGCGAGGGCAAAGTCACGCTTGAGTCCGTGCGCGAAATGTTCGGCTTCGTCTCCCAGGAACTTCTCTTGGGCGTAGCGCAGGCGCTGCTCGCGCACGACGCCAAGGCGCTGGCCGGCTGGCTCAAGAAGATCTACGAGGAAGGCGTGGAGCCCGCGCAGCTGCTCAAGGATCTGCGCGCGGGCATCGAAAGCGGCTATCTCGAAAAGCTCGGCGCGGGCGGCGCCGCCGACCCAGTTTGGAGGCAGGCTCTGTCGGGTGCTACGGCCGAGAGCCTGGGCTTTCTGCTGCGCCGCCTCAATCGCGCGCTCGAGGAGCTGCGCTTTGGAGATTCGCCGCGTCTGGCCCTCGAGTTGGGGCTTTTCTCCGCGATCGAGGCCGCGCACGATCTCGGCGCCTGGGTCGCGCGCCTGGAGTCCCTGGAGAAGCGCTTAGCTGCGGGCGGGGGCGGAAGCGCCTTATCGCCGTCTCCGGCTGTGTCCGCGCCGAAGCAGATCTCGACGTCTATCGCCGCGCCGGCCGCCGCGCCGCGGCTGGACAGCGCTATTTCCTGGCCCGCGCTTGTCGAGACGGTCTCCAAGACCAAAATCAGCCTGGGAGCGGCTCTCGACAACGCGCTCGGAGAGACGAAAGCCGGCGGCGGCTACCTGATTCGATTCTCCAAGCCCTTCGATTTGGATTTAGCCAAGCGCTCGTCGGCGGTCATCGAGGCCGCGCTCGCGAGCTTGGCCGGACGCGCCGTGCCCTTGGAGCTGGCGCTGGGCGCGCCCGCGCCTTCGGCTGCGACTGACATCGTCGATTCCGCGGCCCCGGAGATTGTGACGGCCGCGGACGCGCCTCCCGGCACGCGCTGGAAGGACATCGGCGAGGGCGCCGGGGGAGAGGCCTCCTCCGGCGGCGGCCTCAAGGGCGCCGAGAGCGTTTTCGGCGGCAAGGCGCGGATCGTGAAGAAGCCGGCGCCGTGAGCATCGCCATCAAATGAAGAGCTTTGAACGATTGATCGGGGCGCTCAAGCGCCTCCCCGGAGTGGGCGCCAAGCAGGCCGAGCGCTTCGCCATTCATTTGCTGCGCGCGCCCCGCACCGAGGTCGAGGGCCTCGTCGAGGCGCTGCGCGAGGCCAAGGCCTCGATGCGCCTGTGCGCGCGCTGCGGCGACTTCACCGACCGCGAGGTGTGCCGCCTGTGCTCCGACCCCGCGCGCGACGCAGGCACAATCTGTGTCGTCGAGGAGACCCAGGACTTGGCCGCCATCGAGCGCTCGCGCGCCTTTCGCGGCCTCTATCACGTGCTGCACGGCTCGCTGTCGCCGCTCGACGGTGTGGGCCCGGACCGCATCAAGGCCCGCGAGCTCGTCGAGCGCGTGCGCGTCGGCGGCGTGCGCGAGGTCGTTCTGGCCACCGACCCCGACACCGAGGGAGAGGCCACCGCCCTGTATCTGGCCCAAATCTTGAAGCCCTTCCCGGTCAAGGTCACGCGCATCGCGCACGGCGTGCCGCTGGGAGGCGATCTCGACTATCTCGACGAGCGCACGCTGTCGTACGCGCTGTCGGGCCGTCGCGAGGTGTAACGGAGAAATCATGCGCTACGAAAACGTCTTGGAAGCCATCGGCAATACCCCTCTTATCCGCGTCAACCGCCTGGCCAAGGGCCTCAAGCCCCGCATCGACGTCAAAGCCGAGTTCATGAACCCCGGCGGTTCGGTCAAGGACCGCATCGGCGTGGCGATGATCGACGAGGCCGAGCGCAAGGGACTGCTCAAGCCCGGCGGCACCATCATCGAGGGAACCTCGGGCAATACCGGCATCGGCCTGGCCTTGGTCGCCGCCTTGCGCGGCTACAAGCTGATATTTACCATCACCGATAAGCAGTCNNGCGGAGGTCATCGTCTGTCCGACCAACGTCGAGCCCGAGGACCCGCGCTCCTACTACTCCGTCGCCGACAAGCTTACCAAGGAAATCCCCAACGCCTATCACCCCAACCAGTACGAGAATCCCGATAACCCCAAAGCGCATTACCGGACCACGGGGCCCGAGATTTGGCGCGACACCGAGGGAAAGATCACGCATTTCGTCGCCGGCATGGGCACGGGCGGCACGATCTCGGGCGTGGCGAAGTATCTTAAGGAGCAGAACCCGAAGGTCAAGATCATCGGCGCCGATCCGATCGGCTCGCTGTATTACGACAAGATCGTCAACAAGAAGCTGGGCGTGGCCAAGCCCTACGTCGTCGAGGGCATCGGCGAGGATATTTTCCCGGGAACGATGGACTTGAAATGCGTCGACGACGTTATCCAGGTGACCGACCGCGACTGCTTCCTGATGACGCGCAAGATGGCCAAGATGGAAGGCCTGATGACCGGCGGCTCCTGCGGCGCGGCGATGTGGGCGGGGCTGGAGTACGCCAAGAAGCTCTCCGACAAGGACTACATGGTCATCCTGCTGCCCGACACGGGCATGCGCTATCTTTCGAAGATCTACAACGACGAGTGGATGAAGGAGAACCAGTACTTCGAGAGCGAAGTGCCTCTGAAGGCCGCCGACATCCTCACCGCCAAGCGCAAGCGCGGCAAGAACGCCAAGCTCGCCTGCGCCGCGCCCACGGACACGCTGTTTGCCGCGATGAGTGTTATGCGCAAGCATGACATTTCCCAGCTTCCCGTTCTGGAGAAGAACAAAGTCGTGGGTACCGTCATGGAAGACGAGGTCTTAGGCCACATGCTCAAGGGCCGCGAGATCAAGAAGATGATCGTGCGCGAAGCCATGACCGCGGCCCTGCCCGTGCTAGCACCCGAGGCGCGCATCGAGTCGGTCCTGCGCTACTTCACGCCCGACCGGCCGGCTGTGCTCGTGCAAAACGGGAAGTCCTACGACATCATCACCAAGTACGACGTGGTCGACGCCGTCTCCCGCGCTTCCGCGGAGAGCGAGTAACGCTTGGCGAGGAGACTGTGATTTCCTAAAATAGCCGACGATGCCAAGCGCTAAAACGCACGCCAAAGTCTCCGTTCCCGCCGATCCCTACAAAAAGCTCGGAGCCGCCAAGCTTTTTAAGATCCATGAACTGATGGTGCGCGCGCGCCTACTAGAAGAAAGGCTCATCAAGATGAGCAAGGGCGGCGACGGATTTTTCTGGATCGGCGGCCCGGGCGAAGAAGCCTTCAACGTGCCTCTGGGCCTGCAGGTCAAGAAGGGCAGCGGCGTCAGTCACGATTTTCTGCACCTGCATTACCGCTCCTCGGCGATCGTGATGGCGATGGGGGCCAAGCCCATCGAGGCGCTGAGGCAGATGCGCTCGACGGCCAGCGACCCGTACTCCAAGGGGCGCAATTTCGTCAACCATTACGCGATCCCGGAGCTCAACGTGGTGCCGGTCTCGCCCACTATCGAGACGCAGTATGCCACCGCCATCGGCACCGGCATCGCGCAGGCGCGCGCCAAGACCGACGCGGTCACCGTCGTCAACGGCGGCGACGCGGGCACCGCGGAGGGGGACTTTCACTCCTGTCTGGTCTGGGCCAATCGTCCGGTCCTGCCCTTGCCGATCCTGATCATCGTCATCAATAACGGCTACGGCATCTCGACGAAAGCAGAGACTCAGCACGGGGAGAAGAACGTCTCCGATTGGGCGAAAGTTTTTCCGGACATGCCCGGCAAGACCATCAACGGCAACGACGTCGCCGAGTCGTGGGCGGGGCTTGAGGAGGCGTTCGCCTACGTCCGCAAGAACCGCAAGCCCTACCTGCTCGAGGCGCGCTGCAGCCGGCTGTACGGCCACTCCTCGTCCTCCGGCGCCAACCGCATTCCCGAGGCCGACTGCATCGAGCAGCTCGAGAAGACGATGGTCGCCCGCGGCCTGACGAAGGCCGCCGATTTCAAGAAGGTCTGGGACAGCGAGGCGGCCGCTCTCGACGCGGCGCATAAACAGGTCAAGGCCGAGCCTTTCCCGGAGGGCAAGACCTCCTGGGAAGACGTTTTCGCCGACGGCCTGCCGTCCTCCTATCCGACGAAAGGGGGCAGCTGAGATGGCCAACATGGCTCAGGCCATCCGCATGGCCCTGCATTACGGCGAGCAGAATCTGGGTGTGGGCGAGATTTTCGGCGAGGATGTGGGGCCGCCCTTGGGAGGGGTGTTCACCGCCACGCAGGGCTTGGAGCGCGCGTGGAACTCACCGCTGGACGAGCGCGGCATTATCGGCGCCGCCCTGGGTTTGGCGTGGGCGGGCTCGCGGCCGGTGGCCGAGATTCAATTCGTCGACTACATCTTCAACGTCATCGACATGCTTAAGCTCGCGGCCAACGGCCACTGGGCCTCGGGGGGCCGGTATAAGACGCCGATGGTGGTGATGACGCCCACGGGTTCGGGCATCCACGGCTCGATGTACCACTCGCATTCCTTCGACTCGGTGGCCACGAAGCTGCACGGCATGAAGGTGGTCTGCCCCTCGACGCCGATCGACGCCTACGGGCTGATGATTTCCGCGATCAAGAGCGACGACCCGGTCCTTTTCCTTAAACCGAAGGCGTTGCTGCGGGCAAAAGGGGAGGAATTGATCCCGGGGGAGCCCGCCGACGAAAAACTTTTGCATGAGATGATAGACGCGCCTCTGGGCGATCGCGCGAAGTGGAAGCCGAAGTGGCCGAAGCTCACGGATTATTCCGTCGAGATCGGTGTGGCGAAGATCTCGCACCCGGGCTCGGAGGCGACGGTGGTCACGCACGGCCGGATGGCGCCGATTTGTCTCGAGGTCGCGCGCGGGATGAAAAAAGAAGGCAAGGGCGAGGTCGAGGTGATAGACCTGCGCTCGCTGATCCCCTACGACTGGGAAGCGATCAAAACCTCCGTGCGCAAGACGGGCCGCGTTGTCTTCATCAACGAGGAGACCGAGATCTCGAATTTCGGGGAGCATTTGATCCGGCGCCTGGTCGACGAGTGCTTCTACGAGCTCAAGGTGCGCCCGCGCCTGTTGGCCGGCAAGGCCACGCCCGGCATCGGCCTGTCGCCGAACCTGGAAAATTTCATCCAGCCGCAGAAGCCCGACGTCGAGCGAGTCATCGGCGAATTGCTCGCCGACCCGGCCTGATATGGCCGACACCAAGGACCTGGGCTTTTCGACGCGCGCGGTGCACGCGGGGCAGTCGCCCGATCCGTCGACCGGTGCCATCATGACGCCGGTTTATCTCACCTCGACCTACGTCCAGGATTGGCCGGAGAAGCACAAGGGTTACGACTACGCGCGCACGGTGCACCCCACGCGCGAGGCGCTGCAGAAAAATTTGGCGTCTCTGGAGGGGGCCGCGTTCGGCTTGTGCTTCGCGTCGGGAATGGCGGCGACGTCGACGGTTATCGAAGCTTTGTCGTCGGGAGATCATGTTCTTTGCGGCAATGATCTCTACGGCGGGACTTATCGCGTGTTTACGAAAGTCTTCGCTCGATTCGGCGTCACTTTTTCTTTCGTCGACACCACCGATTTAAAAGCCGTCGAGGCCGCGTTCACGCCCAAAACGAAGCTGGTCTGGATCGAGACCCCCTCCAATCCGCTGCTGAAAATAACGGACATTCGAGCCATCGCCAAATTGGCTCATGACAAGAAATCTAAGGTGGTCGTGGACAACACGTTCGCCTCGCCGGCGCTGCAGCGCCCGCTGTCGTTGGGCGCCGACGTGGTGGTGCACTCGACCACGAAGTACTTGGGTGGGCATTCCGACGTGGTCGGCGGCGCGATCCTAACGAGCGACGAAGCTCTATATAAGGAATACAAATTCCTTCAAAACGCCGTCGGGGCGGTACCCGGGCCTCTCGATTGTTTCTTGTTATTAAGAGGAACTAAGACTTTGGCCATCCGCATTGAGCGGCATTGTCAGAACGCGGCGATCGTGGCGAAGTATCTTTTGTCTCACCCCGAGGTGTCCAAAGTTTATTATCCCGGCCTGCCCACTCACGAAGGCCACAAAACGGCGAAAGGACAGATGTCCGGCTTCGGCGGGATGATCTCCTTCGAGCTGAGGGGCGACGTCGAACGGGCCAAGCGCATGATTTCCTCCTGTCAGATATTTTCGCTGGCCGAAAGCTTGGGCGGGGTGGAGTCGCTCATCGGGCATCCGGCCTCGATGACGCACGGCTCGATCCCTCGCGAGGAGCGCCTGAAGGCGGGTCTATCCGACGGCCTCATCCGCCTGTCGGTGGGCATCGAGGACGCGGCCGATCTGACGGCCGATCTCGACCGGGCGATTCTGCGCAGTCTGACTCTAGCCGCTAAGCGCTAGGCCGACAGCAGTTAGTTCCAGACGAATAGCCCGCGGATCATGGGCCAGTCGACGTTCGAGAACACCTTCCCGGTCAGCTCCGCGTTGATGCCCTTGAAAATCACGTTTTGTCCGGTTCCCGTGTTGAATTCCGGGACGTCTTGGACATGCATGTGGATGTGGGGGAAGTCGCTATTGCCGGAGTTTCCGCATTTCGCGATCTCGTCTCCGGTTTTTATGATTTGTCCCTTTTTCACGATGATGGAACCCTTTTGAAAGTGCGCCACGAAAACGTGCTTCCCGGGAATCGCGATCACGACGTAGTTGCCGGCCGGATTTTTACGGTCTCGCGAGCCGAGATGATTGTCTGGGAATCCGTCGACGACCGTCTCCACGATGCCGTCGACCGGGGATAGGACAGGCTGGCCCCAGGAATAATAGTCCGCTATCACCTTGCCCTTGCCTGCGATGAACTCGCGTTCGCCTTCGCCGGCGGTCCTGATGAAATCGGTGCCGTACCATTGCGGCTGGACGCCCATATGCTGGTTGACGTTGACGGTGTCTCCGCCCTGCATCACGAACCAGCGGCCTTTGAAGGGAAGTTTGAAATCTTGGGCGCTGAGGCTGGCCGCGCCGAACAGAGCCGTCAATGTGATGAGTGTTTTCATGTTGTTTTGGACGCTTCGTAGAAGGGTTTGCACACTTGCGCCAGAGCTTCTTCCTGATCTCCTTCCAGGAATAATACATCCATTGACCCGCCCGGGCCCATGACCTCGATGAAGAGTTCCGCGAGTCTGTCCGGGTAAGATGTGGCGGGCGGCGGACTGGCCTTCAGGCAGAGTCCGACGGTGCGGCCTTCTCCGATATCGAGGCGGGCGAGATAGGCTTTCTGGACGATGCGCTCATTGTGAAAAAATCGGATGAGCGCGCTTTTGAGGGTTTTTTCACGAGGGCCGTCCTGTTCTCCGATAAATTTAAGAAAGGCGGGATTTATCGGCACGGCGCCTTGTTGTTTGGATGCCGACCTGCTCATAACGATGCAGACAGCGCTGACCGCGCAGATAACGCCGGCGGCGACCGTCCATGCGTAAGGAGGCATCATTTTTCTAAGCAGATGGTTGACGGGCGACGTATGCGTCGATCAGGTTGCGAATCATTTTCTGGTATGGCGTATGATACTTTTTCGCCGCCTTTTTGAAGAAATCGAGGCTCGATTGGCTTAAAGTCATGGTCACTTTCACGCGTGCGGGGCTGAAAGCCAAAGCTTCAGGCGGGGGGAGAAAATCTTTGACGATTCTAAAATGCCCCACCGGTCCGTCAGTGTATCTGATTTTCTTTTTCATAGGCTGCTCTTCCCTTGCGCCAATATTTAGATTCGTGGCTGCATAAAATGCCACTCCATGTTTGGCCTGATTCTCCAAGTCTTTTGCGGCATCCCATTCAAATGAAATTGGGCTCATAATGAGTATACACAGAAGATGTAAAAATAGCCATACTTATGTGTGGTCAATTAAAGAAGTAGCGACCCGCTGGCGCGAGAAAGGCTTGCTTGTGGTCCGAGCTGGGAGAGCGCTTAAGAACTCAATAGCGCATCGAGTTGACTTAATACATCCGCGAGAACCGTCGTCGGAAGCTTGCAAGAGAATTTCGCTTTGCGGGCCTGCCAATCGAGGCTCTTGATCTGGTCGGAGAGGATGACGCCTGATGCTTTGAGGCCGGGAGGCAGGGGAACTTCGAAGGGATACCCCTTGACCTGCGTCGTGATCGGGCAAAAGAGAGCGAGTCCGACCTTGCGATTGTAGGCTTCGGGGGAGAGGGTCAGGGCCGGTCGATGCCCCGCCTGCTCATGCCCCGTTTGAGAGGTGAAGGAAAGCCAGACAACGTCGCCCCGCCTCGGGCAGTAGGGGCTCGCCATCAGCGGGCTTCCCGACCGAGGGGTTCGCCCCAATCTAGCTCGGTGTGGCGGTTGTCTTTGGTGACGCCGTTTAGCAGCTGGGAGAGGGAGAGCTTCTTCTTTTTCTCAGGTTTTACGATGATCTTGCCGCCCTCGACGGCGATATCGACCGCCGATCCTTGGCGCAGGCTGATGTCTTTGGCGATGGAGCTGGGGATGCGCAGGGCCAGGCTGTTTCCCCATTTTTGGACGGTGGCGTTCATGTCGTGATACCCCAAAACGTATATACAATGAGTATACATCACGCTGGCCGCCTGTCAAGGGCCTTGGAGAGAAGATTCATTCACCCTCTATACGATTTAGCCCCCCAAATTGTTCCCTGCCGCGCGGCTTTAGACGTTTTCATTTACCAGCTTCCCGACGACCCGCCCCCGCCGAAAGAGCCTCCGCCGCCGGAAAAGCCTCCGCCGGAAGACCAGCCCCCGCCGCTGTCGCCGCCGCCGCGTCCCCGGCTGCTTGAGTCATAGACGCGCATGATCTCGTAGCCTTTGTAGTAGATCTCGCCGGCGCTGCCGCGGCTGAAGCGGGCGCCCAGGCCGGATTTGGGTATCAGCACTTTCGCCAGGGGAAAGCCGATGAGGTGTGCTAGCAGGCAGCCTAGGCCGACCTTGATCCCCCACAGCGCCCCCGGGAAGGCCGTCCAGAACGGGATCAGGAAAACATACAGGAACCAGCCGAAGCCGGGCAGCGCGATCCCCATTATTTCGAAGAGCCCGATAAAGACGAAGAGGAACAGGCTCATGAAAATCTTTCCGATGAGGCTCATCTCGGCGAAGTCGTTGCGCGGGCTGCGGCGAGGCGGGGGGGTATAATGCCCCTCGGCCGCGGCGATGATCGCCTCGACGCCCGCGGCGACCCCGCCCTCGAAGTCGCCGGCGCGGAAACGTGGAACGATCACATCTTGGATGATCCACCCGCACAGGATGTCGGGCAGCGTCCCTTCCAGGCCGTGACCGACCTCGATGCGCAGCTTGCGGTCCTCGCGCGAGACGAGAAGCAGGATCCCGTCGTTGACGCCTTTGCGCCCCAGTCCCCAGGTGCGGGAGACCTTTAAAGAAAAATCCTCGAGGACTTCTCCCTGCAGCGACGGCACCGTCAGCACCGCGAGCTGGTGGCCGGTGCGCTGCTCGAAGTCCTTTAGCGCCGTCTCGAGATTCTCGTGGGCGGCCGTAGACAGGAGTCCGGCGTGATCGTTGACTCGTCCGGACAGAAACGGGACGTCGAGCGCCGACACCGGACCCGCCAGCGCCAGGGCGATGAGAAAAGCGCGGATCACCTGCCGTCGCCCTCGATGGGGTGGTCGCCGAGCTCGTTGCCCGAGGACTGACTTCCCCCGAATCCCGCCGCGCGCAGCGCCTCCGCGGCTTTGTCGACCGCCGCGCACAGGCCTTCGGCGACCCGGCCTTTGACGGCGTGAGCGGTCATCGCCGCGACGACCGCGTCCCAGGCGCCCGGCGCAGCCTTGGCCCGCACGACCTCATCGGGAAGGACTACGACCCTGTGTTCGAGAAGACTGGCGTAGATCAGCACGCCGTCTCGGCCGGCCGTGCGTCCGATGCCGTGGTCGAAGAAGACTTCCTTGGCGCGGCGCGCGGCGGCGGCCTCCATGCGCGGAGCGCCGATGAGCAGGCGCTTGATCGGCGCGCACCAGCGTCCGAGCGCCGCTCCGACGAGTCCCGCGGCGGGCACCCAGAGAAGAAGGCTCGACGTCGGCATCCACAGAGGGTGAAGCTCGTCGATCAAGAGGATCGCGGCGACGGCCAAGCTCATCGCGGCCGCAGCACCCCCCCAGAGCGTCTCGGGATAGGGGCTGCTTTGCTCGAACACGCACGGGACGATCTCAGCACTCAGCGACGCCTCCGCCTTGCGCACGGCCCGCGCCACTTGCTCTCGCTCAGAGGCGTTGAGTCTCATGATCTCACGATTCTGCCATAATCTCCCCCATGAGCGCCGTCCTCGAAGCCCGCGGTTTGATCAAACGCTACCCAGGTGCCGCGGCCAACGCCGTCGATGGGTTATCGTTGGCCGTGAGTGAGGGTTCTTGCTTCGGTCTTCTCGGACCCAACGGCGCGGGCAAGACCACGACCGTCGAAATTCTCGAAGGAATCTTGAAGCCCGACGCCGGCGAGATTCTCTATCGCGGCGCGCCGATCGGCCCTTTGTTTCGCGAGCGCACCGGCATCCAATTCCAGGACACCGCGCTTCAGGATCATCTCACGGTGCGGGAGCTGTTGAGCTTATTCGGTTCGCTGTACCCGTCCAGTTTGCCGGTATCCGAGCTCGTCAAGTTGTGCGATCTCAGCGAGTTGATGGACCGCGACCCCAAGAAGCTCTCCGGCGGCCAGCGCCAGCGCGCTTTATTGGCGCTGGCCTTGGTCAACGATCCCGACGTCGTCTTCCTCGATGAGCCCACCACCGGCCTCGACCCGCAGGCGCGGCGCAATTTCTGGAGTTTGGCGCGGGGCATCAAGTCGCGCGGCAAGACGGTCATTCTCACCACCCATTACATGGAAGAGGCCTACGCGCTGTGCGACGAGGTGGCCATCGTCGATCGCGGGTGCATCATCGCCCAGGGCGCGCCGGACACCCTTCTTAAGGAACACTTCAACGGTGTCACCATCGAGCTGCCCAAGGCCGACTACAAGGCGCCGGCGCAGGGTGTGCCCGGCGAGGTGATCGTGCGCGAGGCGACCGTGGAGTTGATGACGGGGCAAGTCGAGGCCGCCCTCGACGCGCTCAAGAACGGCGGCTCGAGCTTGGCGCATCTGCGCGTGCGCGCGCGCACACTCGAGGACCTGTTCCTGCACCTCACGGGCCGGGAGCTGCGCGAATGATGCGCCGCCTCTGGGCCGTGTTCCGGGCCCGGAACATCGAGTTCTTGCGCGACCGAGGCGCCTTGGCGTGGAACTTAATGTTTCCGTTCTTCGTCGTCTTCGGCATGGCCTTCGCGTTCTCGGACAAAGGTCAGGACGTCTTTACGGTCGGCGTCGCGGGCGAGGCGTCGGCGCTGCCCGCCGGCTTTGCGGCCACGAAGCACCTGAAGTTCGTGTCGTTTGCGACCCTCGACTTAGCCCAAGGCAAGCTGCGGCATCATCAGCTCGATATCTTGATCAAGTCCGGCAAGCCGCTCGAGTATTGGATCAACGAGTCCTCGCCCAAGGGTTATCTCGTCGAAAAAATCATGCTCGGTACCGACGCGGCGAAGTTCTCGCCCGCGCGCCGTGAAGTTCAAGGGCGGCCGATCCGCTACGTCGACTGGCTGGTGTCGGGGTTGCTCTCGATGAACATGATGTTCTCGGCGCTGTTCGGGGTGGGCTACAGCCTGGTGCGCTACCGAAAAACCGGCGTGCTCAAGCGTCTGAAGGCCACGCCCTTGCGCGCGGCGGAGTTCTTGACCGCGCAGGTGGTCTCGCGCCTGGTGCTGATTATGGGCGTCTTCACCTTCGTCTATCAGGGAGCGGACTTCTTCCTGCATTTTCAGCGCCTGGGCTCGCTGCTCGATCTGTACCTGATCTTCGCGCTGGGCTCGGCGAGTCTCGTCTCGTTGGGCCTGCTTGTGGCCGCGCAGGTGACCAGCGAGGAGTTCGCCGGCGGCCTGCTCAACATGCTGTCGTGGCCGATGATGTTCCTGTCGGGCGTGTGGTTTTCGCTTGAGGGCGCGCCCGCGCCTTTGCGGATGTTCGCCAACGCCCTGCCGCTGACCCACCTCATCGAGGCCGCGCGCGCGGTGATGACCGAGGGGGCGACGCTATCGCAAGTCGCGCCGCACCTGTGGATCCTGGGCGGCATGACCGCGCTGTTTCTGGCGGTCGGCGCCTGGACCTTCCGCTGGGAGTAGGTCCAGCGGTTGGCCGTCCCCCGGCAGGGGCCATTTAGGGAAAGACTCTATAGGCCATAAACCGCTGATCATCCGGGCCCTTAGACCTATACGATCCATCGGGGATAAACGATAAGGTACACCCCATGAAAAACATTTTCCTGTCTCTCGTCGTCAGCGCCGTTCCCGCCGCCGCTTCCGTCAGTGTCGTTCCCGCGACCATGGTCCCCGGCCGGCTCATGCCGAGCGTGATCGCCCCCAGCGTCCTGCCCACGGCCCAGTTTAATGCCGTCGCGCTGCCGACGCTCGCGCCTTCTGTGATGCCCGCGGCCTCCGTCGCCGCTCCAGTCGTTGCGCCTGTTGCGCCCGCCGCGACCGCAAAGGAGACCTTGGTCCTCTCGGCGGAAAAGATCGGCACGGCCAACAACGCCGAGGCCGCCGGTACGGCCATGGACGCCTCAAAGAAGTTCTTCGACAACGCCGCGGCCGCCAATGACGGTTCCGCCGTCGCCGTCAACAGCCCCGAGCAGGTCGACGCGCTCAACGCCGTGATCGCCGAGGCTTTGAAGCCATTTAACAATGCCACGACTAAAGCGAAGGTAATTTTCCACAGAGCCGCCACCAACGAGACGCGCGCCACGGACGTCTCTTTTGACTTGGATTTCTTGAAGATGACTCCCAAAGGTAGGACGCGGCTGCAGCTTAAGGACATAACCTATTCCTACCCAGACGTTCCGGCGGCTAAGCCGGAGTTCAGCGGCAAGCTTTTGGGCCAGTTGAGGCTTCGCAACATCATGACTCAGGAGCAGATCAATAGCCTGGCTCCCATGGCCGAGGAAATGGTCAAGAGTTATGCGGACAAATTCTTTGAGAAGTATGGCGATGCCGCCACCGTCGAGGCTAAGGTCACTCACACCAACACCAACTCCAAGGGCGACATCACGGGCATCGGGTTGGTTCTCGGCGTCAAGATTGATCTCGCCAAGCTTCCCAGCAAGGTCGATCCCAAGTCCGTCTTGATCACCGAAAGCCGCCTGAAGGTCGACATCGGGCTGGGCGGCGTCGTGATCTCTGGACGCGCCGTCAGCAATCCCAACGCCAAGGAATTCGAGCGGGACCAATTCGGCTTTAAGGAAGTGATCGACAAGCTCTTGGCTCATGACAAGAAGACGATCAGCGAGCTCGTCGAGTTCATTCGCCAGATCGAGAAAGCCGCGGTTTATGCCGCGAACAATCGCGCCTAGGACTTAAGGCGCGTCAGTCGTAGCTGGCAACGGCCGGCTTAGCCGCGCGCGATAGGGCCGTGCGCGCGCGTTCGGTGGCCGCGACTAAGCGCTCGATCTCCGTGCGAAGCGTCAGGATTCGGCGCGTTCCCAGCCAGGGGATCCAGCCCATGCGATTGGTTTTGGTCTCGATGTCGTTTCGGACCGAATCCAGCGCGTCGGCGACGGAGGCCAATGCTTCTTGGCGCCCGTCCGGGTCCTTGGCCGGCGACGACTTAAGCCATGCGGCGTCAAGCCGTGCTGTCAGGCCGAAATGCGCGGACAAAGGGCGGACTTCGTCGTCGTCGACATGCGTTTCGGTGAAGGCGGCTCGGGCGTTTTCCGACGGCGGCCGCGAGGCGTACGGGATCAGCGCGTAATCGACGCGTTTGTCGTCGAGCGTGCGTCCGCAGGCCTCGTCGCCGTGCGCCACGCACAGATCCCGCGCGCCCAGCAGGTCGAGAAACAGCTTGATCTCCGGGTCATCGGGAGGCCCGGCCAGGTCGCCCAGCAGAATGAAGGGGCCGGTGGATTGCCGGACGAACTCGGACAAGTCGAAGAGCTGGGCCAGGCGTCGCGCCGCGGACAGGACGTCGTCGCCCGGCGTCAGGCGCACCGAATATAAGTTCGGCGTCTGGCCGGACAGACGCATTTGGACGCGCAAGGCGCCGCCGCCCCAGCCCAAGTCCTTTCGAACCGGATGCTCGAGGGGGTATCGGCTGGCGACGGCCAGTCCCAAGGGCGCGTCCGATACGGAATGGGCCAAGCTCGCGGCCTTGGCGAGAGCGTCGAGATCCGCGCCGCGCCAAAGCTCCTGAAAGGCGGCCGCGTCCACTTTTTCGGCCTTGAGTCTTTCGGCCAGCGCCGCGCGGCGCGTCTGCCAGCCCTGGTGGATGCGGCGGGGACCCGCGACGTTGAGGGTGAGAACCGATAAGACGAGAGCCGCGGTTTTCACGCGACGGGTTTAGGGAAGAGGGACGCCCTCGGCCTTGAGCATGCGCCGCTTGGCCTCCACGCCGCCCGCGCCGGAGTAGCCGGTCAGCCGTCCGTCGGCGCCCACGACGCGATGGCAGGGGACGGTCGGCGCGAAGGGATTTTTACCCAGCGCCATGCCCACGGCCCGGGCCGCGCCCGGCTTGCCGATTTGCTTGGCGATCCAACCGTAGGTGCGGACCTGGCCTTTGGGGATGCTCGCGCAGGCCTTCCAGACGGATTGATAAAACGGAGAGTAAGACTTCATAGCCGTCGTGATTTTTTTCGGGAGCATGTTTTTATTCTAGCTTTCTTCCCCGAGGACGGCTAGGCGGGGATGATCTTGCCCAAAATGCGCGGCCCCCGCGCGCCGGTGGCCGCGGGCGCGTTGTTGGCGCGGCCCTCGAGAGCGCGCGCCGCCAGCCACGCGAAGCACGCGGCTTCCTTGGCCATGACGGGGATTTTCGTCACATTCACGGGCGTGGGCGAGAATAAAGCGCGCAGTCGGCGCAGCAGGTGCGCGTTGAGCGCGCCGCCGCCGGAGACGATGACCTCGTTCAGTGGGCCCGGGGCGTTCTCCAGGATGGACAGCCACAGCGAGCGCGCGGTCAACTCGCTCAGCGTGGCTAAGATGTCCGGCAAATTCGTTTTAGTCTGGCGAGGAAAGGCGCCGCGGAGGAACACGGGGCCGAAAGTTGAGCGATCAAGGGACTTTGGAGGGGCTTTGAAGAAGTACGAATGCGACAATAAGCGCTTGAGAAGTTTCTCATCAACACGGCCGGAGGCAGCCAATCGTCCGCCGTGGTCATACTCATGCCGGCCGTTCGTCGCCCGACGCACGGCCTCGTCCATTAAGACATTGCCGGGGCCGGTGTCGAAGGCGGCGTGCAGTTTGCCTTGGCCCAGGATGCTGACGTTGGCGATGCCGCCGATATTGACGACGGCCTTTAGCGGCCCGCGGCCGTAGAGAAACAGATCGAAGGCGGGCACCAGCGGCGCGCCTTGCCCGCCGGCGGCCATGTCGCGGGGCCGGAAGTCGGCGACGGTGGTAATTCCGGCGCGCTCGGCGATGACGGAGGGCTCGCCGATCTGGAGAGTGTTGGGCGGCGTCGCGTCGGGCCCGTGCCAAACGGTTTGGCCGTGCGAGCCGATCACCGTCGGGCGCGCGCCCCGGCCGATGGCGATCGCGGCGGCGGCGAAGGCCGAGCCGAGCGCGAAGTTCAGGCGCGAGAGTTCCGGCACGGACAGACTCGGCGCATTTAAGATCCGGCGCTTGAGTTCAGGCTCGTAAGGGTAGGTCTCGCAGCGGAGAACATGGAGGTCTGTCTCGGACAAGCGCACGAGTACAGCGGTCACGCCGTCGGCCGAGGTGCCGGACATTAAACCCACGGCGAGTTTGACGCGGTTCACTTGAGAATCGCCGCGAGAGCCTTGTCGATCTCGGGATATTTGAACTGATAGCCGGCGTCGAGGAGTTTCTTGGGGATCGCGCGCTGGCCCCCGAGCAGCATGGCGCTCATCTCGCCGAGCGCCAGCTTCAGGACGAAGCCGGGGACGGGAAAGAACGCCGGGCGATGAAGCGCGCGGCCCAGGGCCTTGGTGAACGCGGCGTTGGTTTTTAAGTCGGGCGCGGCGAGATTGACCGGCCCGGAGATGTTTTTCTCGAGGAGAAACAGAATCCCACCGACGACGTCGTCGCGGTGGATCCAGGGGAAGGCTTGGCGCCCGGAGCCGAGACGTCCGCCGACGCCGAACTTGAAAGGGGGAAGCATCTTGGCCAGCGCGCCGCCGTCTTTTTCCAGGACCACGCCGATGCGCGGCATGACCGCGCGTACGCCGAGCTTCTCGGCCGCCTGCGCCTCGCGTTCCCATTGCCCGCACAGCGCGGCCAGGAAATCCGTACCCTGAGGGGCGTCTTCCGGGCTGTCGCCTTTGCGCGCGCCGCCGTAGTAGCCGACGGCCGACGCGCACACGAAGACTTTCGGGCGCTTGGACGCGGCGGCCAGCGCCGCGACGATGGCGCGCGTGGGATCGATGCGGCTTTTGATCAGGGCCAGCTTGCGCTCGGTGGTCCAGCGATCAGAGGCCACGTTCTCGCCGGCGAGGTTGATCACGGCGTCGGCCTTCTCGAAGGCCAGAACCCAAGGCCCGGGGTCCTTGGCGTTCCAGAGACGGACGTCGACTTTGGCGTCCCAGCGCAGATGCGCGGCCGCGGGATTGCGGGTGAGCAGAATGACCTTGTCGCCGCGCGCGAGCAACGCGTCGATAAGGGCGCTTCCGAGGAAGCCGGTGCCGCCGGCGATGATCACGGTCATGTGGGAACTATTATGTAAATTCCCTCATGTGTTTAGCGCGGCTTTTTTGTTTAGGACGGAGGAATGTCCACTCGTATCGTCTTATGGAAGCGGGACGTGTTATCGGAAATAAGCCATTTAGTGATTTCAATCATGCTCCTCACAGGAGAGCTGAGATGCCGAACCAGCCGGTCGCTCCAGGCCGTATATTCATCAGGGACTCTCGCAAGCTCGGGGTCGACGTAGCGCGTGGAGGCTAAAACGGTCCCTCCCTGCTTGAGCAGTGGCGAGAATATCTTCCTGATCGAGGCGGCGCCGGCTCCTTCGTCGGAATGCCGGGAAAAAGAGAGCGTGTCGTAGCCGACCGAGCAAGAGATGAGGATGACTTCGGCTCCCGGGACGAACAGATCGCGCGGCAAACGATTGAAATCGGCGTTTTGCGCCCATTGGGAGTCCATGGCTCGGTCGCCGACGTTCAAAGAGCCGGGGGCCCCGTGCGCGGCGATGACGAGCCGGCGTATCGGACCGTCAAGCCGTCGAATGTCCAGAAGGATATCCAGTATGCGGTCTGGAGAGTTGGCCCGCGCCTGATAGGCATGACGCGAAGCGGCGATCCCGCGCCCCGTTATAAAGTCGGCGGTTTTTAGGTAGGGTTCCGAGCTCGAAACCCCGTTGATTCCGACGATCGGGCCTCTCGCGGAATCTCCAAAGAGGCTCTCCGGCGCCAGCGCGGCGTGAGGCTGTCCCAAGACTTTATTGTTGAACAGAGCGAAAGGATTGAGCGTGTCCAAGGCGGCGTCGAGCAAGGAACGAACCGGGAGCTTCTTGGCCGCTATCGTCGGAAGCAGCGGGACGACGAATGGGGTGTTGAATCGGGGCTGAATGTTTGAGTCCAATCGGGGTGCCCGTTGCGGCGGTACGATAACCGCCGGGGCGGCATGCGATTTGTTGCCGTCATAGAACGCCTGCATCAGCGTATTGTCTGTCTCCGCGACGCACTTGGCTGGTTGCAAGAGCGAGAGGGCGATCAATGATTTTACGATTGTTCTCATCTATTTCGACGGAGGAGAGCAGCCTGCTGTCGGCGCTATTTCATCACGACTAATTGTTCGCGAGAGCTCAGGAGGATTTCTGGTTTGTGGACCGCGTTGTGCCCAATTTGCCCTTTAAATTCCGCGACGATGCCCGTGACTTGTATGCGCTTGCCAAGAAGCGCTTGATAATCGGGAAATTGGGAGAACAGAGATGGCGGGATGATTATGGATAGATGGGACTGCCATTGTTCATGAAAATCGATGATAATGGCGTCTTGCAGACGTGTCATTTTAACCTTGGTGACGGTGCCGATAACCGTCGCCTTCGTTCCCAGGATTGAAGACATGTTGGTTTGATCCAATGTGTCCGCGGCAATTGGGGGCCTTTGCGTCGCGACGATGATCGTCGGGTTGTTTTGCGCGTCCGAACGCATGGTCTCGAATGAGACGGTCCGTAGTTCTTCGAATTGCTGAGCCCATCCGGGGCTGGCGGCTAAGAACATCGCGATGCTCAAATAAGACATTCCCATTATTTCCTCCGCTTGGGTCTTGCTCCTCATGCGTGTGGCGTGATATTTTCTTATCTGCAGTCGATCGTTTTGTAGACAGTCGCGTTAATTTTGAATTCGAGCAGTTTCCCGCTGGAGTCCATAACGGGATGATGCGTCGGGAACACGATCTCCCATGTGCTTGCCTCGAGGGAGTTGAATCCGAACAGACGGCATACGCCTGCGGCCCTGGAACCGATATAAGAGAGCTGCGTCGGCGTTCCGTCGTAATCAAAACGGGGCTTGAGGATGCGCTTCAAGCCGCCGCCAATATCGGAAATCTTCGCATACTGGGTGCTTGCCCTCGCGGGCCGACCGTCGGTGCAGACGAGAGCGTCGTATACCTCGAAAGCATACGGCGAAGAAGAGAGCGCGCCTTCGGTGTTTATGGCGGCGAGAGTTTTTGGATGCCGCAGTTTTTTCATCGTATGCGTCACGTAGCTGTTTAATCCGAATAAGCGGCACACGGCTGTGTGGTCGGATTGCTGCGATGAGATCGGCCGCGATTCGAAAAGCGGCCCAACGACAGTGGTGGAGCCGTCGGGGTTGTCGACTTTGTTTGTAGAGCTCTTCTCCGAGACAAGGACTGCCTCGGCGATCGCAATTTCCTCGTTGTTATTTGCGGACGACGCTATGCCCAAAAATGACGCGTTCTGCAATGCGCCGAATTCCTGGGCACACACATTGTAGGCGGATAAAATCATCGCGGCGCCTAAATAAACGGCTTTCATAATGTCCCTCTCCTGACGACGATTCTGAGTGTTAATGCCTATAGTGTGGCCTGTTGCCATAACGGTTGCCTGAGACGGAAGGCCTATTTGGGAGGCCAAAAGACCTAGAGTCGGGAACATTTCGGGGGGGTCGATCGTATAAAGGGGTGAGCCTTTTTCGCCGCCCCTTATTCTGGGTCGTGATCGCCGGCGTCTTGGCCGCGATGGGCGCCCGCCGGTCCGGGGTTCTATCGCCCGCGCGCGATCAGGCTTGGTTTAAAGCGGCGCGCGCGGCAGACGTGACCGTGTCCGGGCGATTAGACGGCCCCGTCCGTCAGACGCGCCGCGGCTGGCGCACGCGCTTGGCCTTTGCTTCCGACAGCGGCGTCCAACGGGCGGTCGTGTGGCTGCCGCGCGCGCGCGACGTCGCGGATCTAGAGCCGGGAAGGCAGGTGGTCGTCATGGGAAAATTGCGGCCGCCTCGTCGGCCGCGGGACCCCGGGGACTTCGACGAGGCTGCGGCGCTGGCGGCCGCGGGCTGCGGGTGGGTGCTGCATGCGCGAAGTGTCGCGGTCTCAAGCGCTCTCGTGCCAGCTGCGTTTTATCCCATGGTTTGGGCCCAACGCGCGCGTCTGTCCGCCGAGGCGGCCTATCGACGGCGCCTGCCGCCGGAGAGAGCAGCGCTATTGGCGGGGAGNNGGCGGGGATCGCGCTCGGAGACGCAGGCGCTTTGTCCAACGGGCTGGCGCGCGCGGTGCGCGACGCGGGAGCGACGCATTTGTTGGTGGCGTCGGGCTCCAATGTCGGTTTCGCGGCCGCGGCGGCGTTGCTAATCGGGCTGGCGGCGGGACTGCGGCCTCAGGCCCGGGGAACGCTGGCTTTGACGCTGGCCGGATTTTACACTTTGATGGCGGGCGCTGACCCGCCGTGCGTGCGGTCTTGGGTGATGCTTGCGGCCATGATGACTGCGCGCTTCCTTGGCCGCGAAACGACGGGTGCTGCGGCGTTGACGTTCGCCGCGGCGGTCCTGCTCATCGTCGATCCGGCCTCGGCGTTGTCGCCCAGTGCCATGATGAGCGTGGGCGCCTGCGCGGCGATCCTGTGGACTGGAAGCGCGGCTAAGCGCGTCCTGCCCGAATCCTGGCCGAGTCTGGCGCGAGCGGCGGCGGTCGTTTTTTTGGGTAGCTTGGCGGTGACGGCCGCGCTGTGGCCGTTGTGGATCGAGGTGTTCGGTCGCGTTTCTCTGGTCGGGCCTATGGTCAATATTCTACTGGTCCCTTTGTCTGGTCCGCTTCTGGCGGGCGGCTTCGGACTGTGGGCGGCCGACGTCTGGCTTCCGAGTTTAGCACCCGCTGCGGCGCATGCCGTCGGAGCGGGGCTTTGGCTTTTCGAGCGGACCTGTGTTCGCGCGGCGGCATGGCCATGGGCCGCGGTCGAACTCCGACCTTGGACGTCGGCTGAGGTGCTCGCGTGGGGGTTGTTATTGGCGACGGTCCTGGTTTGGCCGCGAAGGCGCTTGAGCTTTGCTCTCGTCTTTTTAGCCGGAGGAACCCTCGCCGTCGGCAGGGCGTTTGCGCCGTCGCCGGCGATGTCGATCCTCTTCTTGACCGACGGAAGCGCCTTGGCGCGATTTAACGGAGGTCCCGCGGTGCACTTTGGTCCCAAGCCTCCGCATGCCGTCGCGCGCAGGGCGGCCCGGGTCCTGGGTGCTGGACCCTTCGAGTGCGCGGCCGTTGGCGGGCCGTGGCTGTTGAGGCTTGGACGCGTGAGCTTTCTCATCGGAAATCCGTCTGGACCCGCCGTCCGGAGCGGGGAGGGCGCTTTTGCTATAATCGGGCTTCCTCGAGCGTTCGAGGTTGTGACCGATGGCGACTCGTTCCTTATACAAGACCCCCTCCGGCCGGGCGTTCGGCTCGGCCCTCATTTTCCGCAACGAGGCCAAGCCCGATTCGTCACGGATGCTGGCGCTCGTGCGCTCGTTGCTCAAGGCGCGCGGCGTGCGCGCCGTCGCCGCCAGCCGCAAGCCCACGGCTCTGTCCCTGCGCAACGCCGACTTCGCGATCGCGTTGGGCGGCGACGGAACGATGCTGGCCGTGGCGCGCGAGGTGGCCCCGCGCGGTATCCCGCTTCTGGGCGTCAACATCGGGACCTTGGGCTTTCTCTCTGGGACCGAGACATCGGCCCTGCGCCGCTGCTTGGAGGAAGTCCTCTCCGGCCGCTTCGGCGTCGAGGAGCGATCGATGTTCTCGGCCGAGGTCCTGCGCGATGGGCGGCGCGTGTTCGGCCCCGACCTGGCCCTCAACGAGGTCGTCATACGCTGCGGCGAGCAAGTCCGCGCGGTCACCTTGTCGACGCGCTCCGGGGAGCGCTTCGTGGCCGACTACTTCGGCGATGGCCTGATCGTGGCCACGCCCACGGGTTCGACGGCCTACTCCTTGGCCGCCATGGGCCCCATCGTCGATCCGTGCCTCGATGTGACGCTGATCTCGCCGATCTGTCCGCATACCCTCACCCAGCGTCCCCTCATCGTGCCGGCGCACCTGCCCCTGTCCATCCGCCTCGGCCGGCGCCGGGCCGACGAGGCACCGCGCGCGCTGGTCTCGCTCGACGGGCGCCTGGGCTGCGAGTTGAAGATCGGCGACGAGGTGCGTGTGCGCCGCGCCGAGACGCCGCTGCGACTGCTGATGCCCCCCGGCCGGTCTTTTTTCGAGATCCTGCGCCGCAAAATGAAGTGGGGGGCGCGCTGACATGCTGAAGCGACTGAAGGTCGTCAATTTCGCGGTGGCCGAGCGCATCGAGCTCGAGCTGTCGACGGGCTTTACCGCGCTGACCGGCGAGACCGGCGCGGGCAAGTCGATCTTGCTGGAAGCTTTGGGGTTTTTGCTCGGCGCGCGCGGCTCGGCGTCGTGGCTGCGCGCGGGCGCCGACCGTTTGGAAGTCGAAGGCGTCTTCGACGCAGGGGATATGCCTTCCGAGCTCCGCCAGCGCTGGAAGCTGCCCGCTTCCGGGACCGTCACGGTGCGCCGCGAGCTTGACGCGGCGGGCAAAACCCGGGCCGCGATCGCGGGCCAGCCAGCCCCAGTGGCCGCGTTGGCCGCCATTGGAGATCAGGTCGCCGACTTCCACGCCCAGCATGAGAACCAAGCCCTGCTGCGTCCCGCCGCCCAGCTCGAGCTGCTCGATCGCTTCGGGGGCTTGGAGAAGGAGTGCCAAGCCTTGGCAGAGGCGTACGGCGCGTGGTCTTTACTGCAGTCGCGCTTAAGCGCCTCTCAGATGTCCGAGGAGGAGCGGCGCCGCCGCATCGAGTTGCTGAGCTTTCAGATGTCGGAGATCGACGCCGTGGCCCCGCGTTTGGGCGAGGATGAGGAGCTCGAGGAGCGTCTGCCCCGTCTCAAGAACGCCGAGCGTTTGCGCACCTTCGCGGACACGGCCTATGGGCTGCTTTACGCGGAAGGCGACGCCGCCGTCGCGCGGCTTCAGAAGGCCGAGCGCGCGTTGGGCGAACTGACCCGCGTCGACCCCTCGGCGGCGCGACTGCGCGACGAGCTCGAAGGCGCGCGCCTGGCCGCGGAGTCGGTGGCCCATGAGGTCGGCGACTATCGCGATCGCATCAGCGCCGACCCTTCCGCGCTCGACGCCCTGCTCTCGCGTCAGGACGCGCTGGCTCGCCTGAAAAAAAGACACGGCGCCACGGTTTCCGAGGTCCTGGCCGCGCGTGAGCGTTTGGCCGCCGAGCTGGGCGGCTTGGAGAACGCCGACCTCACCCTCGAGCAGACCCGCCGCGAGCTCGATACAGCGGAAAAGATCATCGCCTCGCTCAGCGACAAGGCGCACGAGCTGCGCGTCAAAGCGGCCAAGCGCCTCGATGGCGCCGTGCTCAAGGAGTTGAAGGTTCTGGGACTGCCGCACGCGCGCTTCTCCTGCTCGGTCGAGATGGAGGAGGGGGCTTGGACGCGTTCCGGCGCCGATTCAGTGGAATTCCTTCTGGCGGCAAATCCCGGCGAGCCGCTGCGCCCGGCGAAGGCCGTCGCCTCGGGCGGTGAGCTCTCGCGCGTGATGCTGGCGATCAAAAGTGCCTTCGCCAAGGCCGACCGCACGCCGCTGCTCATCTTCGACGAGGTGGACAGTGGAGTCGGCGGAGAGGTCGCGCGCGCCGTCGGAGAACGGCTGGCAGCACTCGCCCGCGGACGTCAGGTGCTGTGCGTGACGCACCTGCCCCAGGTGGCTTGCTTCGCGCAGACCCATTTTCACGTCTCCAAGGAGGCCGTCGGCGGGCGCACGCGCGTGCGCGTGGACCGGCTCGACGGCGACCGGCGCTTGGAGACCGTCGCCACGATGCTGGGCGGACGCGGCGTGACCGTGGCCAGCCGCAAGCACGCTCAAGAACTACTGGAGAGCTCACTCGCATGAAAGTCCGAACTCGCTTCGCCCCGTCGCCCACCGGTTTCCTCCATATAGGAGGCGCGCGCACCACGCTGTACAACTGGCTCTTCGCCCGCCGCCACGGAGGGGAATTTGTGCTCCGCATCGAGGACACCGACGAGGTGCGCTCCACCAACGACTCGGTGACCGCGATCCTCGACTCGGTCAAATGGCTGGGCCTGGACTGGGACGAGGGCCCTGTCGACGGCAAGACCGATCGCGGTCCGTACGCGCCGTACTATCAGATGAAACGCGTGGACATCTACCGGAAATATTTGAATCAGCTCATCGACGAGGGCAAGGCCTACCGCTGCTACTGCACGAAGGAAGAGCTCGACGAGATGCGCAGGATCGCGCAGCTGGAGAAGCGCCCGCCGCGCTACGACGGCCGCTGCCGCGCGCTGACCAACGAAAAGCGCAAGGAGATCGAGGCTTCGGGCAAGAAGTTCTCCATCCGCTTCAAGATGCCGGCGTCGGGCGCGACCATCGTCGACGATCAGATCCGCGGGAAGGTGTCCTTTGAGAACTCGCTCCAGCAGGACCTGGTCATTTGGAAGACCACGGACGGCCCGACGTACAACTTCTGCTGCGTCATCGACGACCATCTCATGGAGATCAGCCACGTCATCCGCGGCGACGAGCATCTCTCCAACACGCCCTCGCAGATCCAGATCTATTACGCGTTGGGCTGGACGCCGCCGCTGTTCGCGCATTTGTCGATGATTCTGGGCCCCGACGGGTCCAAGCTCTCGAAACGCCACGGCGCGACATCGGTGCTGGAATACCGCGACCAGGGCTATCTGCCGCACACGATGCGTAATTATCTGGCCCTGTTGGGTTGGGCGAACTCCGAGTCTCAGCAATTGTTCACCGATAAGGATTTGATCTCGCAATTCGGCCTGGAAGGCTGTCAGAAACATCCAGCCACCTTCGACACGGTCAAGCTCAACTGGATGAACGGAGAATACATCCGTCAAATGTCGAGCGATGAGTTGGCCAAACTCGCCGATCCTTTTCTGGAAAAGGCCGGCCTCAAGGGACTGCCTGGTCCCGATCTTAAGAAAGTGGTGTCGCTTGAGCACGAGAAATTCAAGCTTCTCTCCGAGATCCCCGCTTTGGTCGATTTCTTTTACAAGCCGGTGGAGTTCACGCCCAAGGCCATGGATAAGGTTCTCAAGGTCCCTGGAGCCAAGGACGTCCTGCTGGGCCTGGCCGACGCGCTCAGGGACTTCTCTCCGTTTGAGGACAAGGCTCTGGAAGGCCGCATACGGCGTTTTTGCGAGGAAAAAGCGCTCAAACCCGGCCAGGTCTTTCATCCTTTGAGGGCGGCCGTCAGCGGCCGGACCGAGGGGCCGACGTTGTTTTTGATGCTTGAAATATTCGGTCGCGACGCCGTGCTCGCCCGCCTGCGGGACGCGGCCGCGCGTCTGAACTGACATGGGTCTTGCGCGAGACCTCGTTTCTCATATACTATCCCTGTCCCAGTTCGCCGGAGGTGTTTATGTCGAAAAAAACAGTTAAAAAGGCCGCGAAATCCGCGGTTAAGCACAAAGCCAAGCCCGCGGCCAAAGCGCCCGCGGATACTTCGGCGAAAGATTTGGCGTGGTTGACGCCGGCGAAGCTTAAGTCCATCCGCGCCGACCTCGTGAGCATGCGCGACGACATCCTGCGCACCGTGCGCAAGCAGACCCTCGACGACGTCGACAACGGGGACTCCGTCGACCAGGCCAGCCAGTCCATCGAGAAGGAGCTGATGTTCGAGCTTTCCGACAATGAGCGCACGACCCTCGACATGATCGAGGCCGCCATCCGCAAGATCGACAACGGGACTTACGGGCGCTGCGAGGCTACCCAAAAAGCGATCTCCCGGGCCCGTCTCGAGGCGATTCCCTATGCGCGCTACTCGATCGCCTATCAGAATCAGCTCGAGCAGAAGGTCACCGAGGCCGCCGAACCGGGTCTGGACTTCAGCGTGATCGGCGAGCTCGAGCGGACCACCGACGCCTAGACCATTCCGTATTGAAAATGTAACAGGGTAGGGCTATCCTTTCCTGGATTGAAGTATTGGGTCTATAAGGACGCGCGGATACTCGGCCCCTTTGATAGGGCGGCCGTCGAGGAACTGCCTGGGATCAACGCCGGCACTCTTATGTGCACGGGGGATCCAGACAGCGGCATTTGGACGCCCGCCGGCGAGCTCTCCGACCTTGGCGGCTTTCCTCAAGCCGGGGCCCCTGACGTGGCGCAATCATCTTCTACGAAGGGGCTTTTCGACAGCCTTCAGATCGACACGGCGGGAATAGTCGACGACAGCGACTTTCCGGGCTCGTTGTCCAAAGAGCTTTTTCATGACGCGGCCCTCAAGAAAAGCTTCGGCGACATGGTGTCGCGGCGAGCTCCTCCGCCGTCCGATGACGCGGAGTTGCGCCGCGCCAAGGAGAAAGTCTCCGAGCTGATGACGCGCATCAACATCTTCGATCGACGCATCTCCGAGCTGGAATCGGGACAGAACGAGCTTCTGAAGCGTTTGGCGGAAAAAGACTTGGAGCTGCGCCTGGAGCGCGAGGCCGCCGCCGCCTCAAGCCGCGAGGTCGCCGCCGCTGGCCGCGAGATCGCCGCCGCCGCACGCGAAGCCGCCGCCGCGCGCGAGGCCGCCGCCGCTCACGAAGCCGCCGCTGCGCGCGAGGCCGCCGCCGCACGCGAAGCCGCCGCGGTTCGCGAAGCCGCCGCGGCCCGCGAAGCGGCCGCCGCGCAGGAAGCCGCCGCCAATCACGAGGCCGCCATTGCTCGGGAAAGTGCGGCCGCTCGGGAGGCCGCCGCCGCCGCCGCACGCGAAGCCGCCGCCGCGCGCGAGGCCGCCGCCAACCACGAAGCGACCATCGCGCGTGAAGCCGCCGCGGCCCGCGAAGCCGCCGCCGCCGCCGCGCGTGAAGCCGCCGCGGCTCACGAAGCCGTCATCGCT
>CXWL01002097.1_pt1 | contig 92219 bp, 88 predicted proteins | sample 590931 | NCBI WGS metagenome assembly CXWL01 (sample SAMEA3498368, study PRJEB10139) | groundwater metagenome | biome: water well; material: biofilm material | place: Germany | collected 2015-04-27 | reverse complement strand
GCCCCGTTCCACCCCCACCGCCACCCGCGGCGAGGCCCTGGTCGCCATGCACCGCCTGGCCCGCGCCAACGGCCTCGACACCGAGACCTACCGCGCCGCCCTCCTGCGCCTCGCCGCCTTCCAGCTGCGCTGCCAGATCACCCCCGAGAACGCCTTCTTCCTTCCCCGCCCCGACCGCGCCCTCGGCGGCTTCCGCAGCGGCCTGGTCGATGGCGAAGTGCGCATCGACTATGTCCAGCACAGTGTTTCGTCGCTGTTGGGGCTGCGAGGGATCCTGCTGGGGGGGCCTCGGTGAGGTCGACGCTCCGCTCGCCGTCAACCCAACCGCTTCGGGACGCCGCGCAGAGCGCGCAGGAAATTCAGCAGCCGCTTCTCCGCCGGTGACAAGTAGGGAGGCCCTTCGACCGCCGGCGCTCGGTTCAGAATCGCCAGGTGGGTTTGCCAATCGTCCCAGATCAGGCAGTGGTCCGCGAGGTAGGTGTACAACAGCGGATGGAAGCGCCGGTTGAAGTAGATGCCGAGGGCGCCGTAGGTCCGCAGCACGAGGGCGGTGTCGAATTGCCTCGGGTCGTGGCAGAGCTCGAAGGCCCGGGCCGTGGCGTAGGTGTTGTGCCACAAGACGACGCTGCGCTCGCCGAGATACGGGCACACGCCGCCGAAGTCCGCCTGGGCCGCATCGTCCTGGTGCAAACCGTCGATGAACACCAGATCGACCGTCTCGCCCGCCCCTCGGCCGGCGAGACAGGCGGCCGTGTCCTGTGGGCTCGTGCCCACGTAAAGACGAACGTTGCCGACCCGCTCGGCGATCAACCGCTCGACCAGGCGACGGGCAGCCTCGGTGCCCGCACCCTCGGTGAAATTGTCGATTCCGAAGACCGTCAGATCGGGTTTGGCCAGGGCCAGGGCGAAGGTGCTGAGCCCGAAGGCCACTCCGACGCAGAATGCCGACCGGGCCTCGATGAGTTGCGGCAAGTCCAAGAAGAAGCGGATCTCGTCTTCGCCAATCGAGGCGCCGGTGGCGATCTCGTCGCCGATCAATAGCTGGTATCCCCAGGTCCAGCCGCCGCCTCGGGGAACCACCTTGCGCACGAGGCGTTCGCCCGCGTAGAGGTCGAAGAGCTCCCGTTTGCGATCCGCGATCCAGCGGGTGTGGGTCACCGCGATCCTTGGCGATCGTGCTTCAGACAAGCTCTCTCTCCTTCGACCAGCGCTCGTGGGGACGGCGAACACTCCAAGCACGAACGGCAAAGACTATCGCGGGAGAGCGACCGGCCGGCCCGGTCTGGGCTCTCATCGCGCGGGCCATGGACCCTGGGCCAGCCGTCGCCTCTGCTACAATCCCCGCCTCTTACTCTCGGTTTTCAACCCTTTGCTCAAGGAGGGGATGCGATGACGTCTTCCGCTCGACCGTGGATCGCTCTGTGCGCCGTGGGCGCACTCGCCTGGGGCTGCTCCGGCCTCCGCCAGGATTCGATTTCGCCCTCGGAGGCGAAACTGGCCGCCATTTCCGCCAAGTCCGACGAAGGTCCGAAGCCGGAGCACCCCGGCGAATGGGCCCAGTACTTTGCGAGCTTCCGCCAGACGCCGCCGGGCGTCGCCGCCGTGGAGCTCAACCGGCGCGCCATCCAGGAGATCAAGGAGGTCCAGGCCTCGCTGCTCGGAGCCCCCCAGCCGCGGGTGTGGATCGAAAACTGGGGGCCGGGCAACTTCGGGGGACGCCTGCGCGGCATCCTGGTCAAGCCCGACGACTCGACCACGTTGCTCGTGGGCAGCGTCGCCGGCGGCATTTTCAAGTCCACCGACAGCGGCGCCACCTGGAACGTGATCGACGACTTCCTGCCGACCCTGGCGGTGGGCTCCATGCTGGTCGACCCCGACAACGATAATCGGGTGTTCGTGGGCACCGGCGAGGGCTTCTTCAACGTCGATTCGGCCCAGGGGTTGGGCATCTTCATCTCGTCCGACTTCGGCGACACCTTCACCACCCTGGCCGGCACGGACAACAGCAACTTCTTCTTCGTCAACCGCATCGCGCGGATTCCCGGCACCACCAAGCTGCTCGCGGCCACCCGCACGGGCATTTGGGGCACCGACGACTTCACGGCCGTGAGCCCGGTGTGGACCGAGCGCAGCGGCATCGTGCCGGATGTGCGCGGTTTCGTGGACCTTCAGTTCGACACCACCACGTCGACCCCCAATGGTCGCCTCTACGCCTACAACTTCGGCGGCACCGAGGCGGTCCGGCGGGTCTTCCGTAGCACCAACGACGGCGCGAGCTTCACCCAGCTCGGCGCGGGCGAGGGCATTCCCACGACCGACATTCGGCGGATGGAGATCGCGGTCGGCACCGATGGCGTGGTCTACCTCTGCGTCGGCAACGCCGCGGACCAGACCCGCGGGCTGTGGCGGTCCCCCGCGGGTGGCTCGGCCTTCGTCAAGACCACCAGCACGACGGCCTTCGTCGAGCGCCAGGGCTGGTACGACCTGCCCTGCGCGGCCAAGCCGGGCGACTCGAACACGGTGTTCATGGGCGCGGTCGACATGTACAAGACCACCAACGCCGGCACCACGATCACCAAGAAGACCTTCTGGAACCCCAACACGACCCAGTTCCCCGAGCAGTTCATCCACGCCGACCACCACGTGATCGCCTTCGATCCCGCCGATGCCGCCACCATGTACATGGGCTCCGACGGCGGCATCTTCAAATCCGTGGACTCCGGGGAAACCTGGAGCGACCTGAACGGCAACCTGCCGGTGACCCAGTACTACGGCATCGCCGCCCATCCGGACGGCGAGCACGTGATCGGCGGCACCCAGGACAACGGCTCGCACCTCTACTTCGGCGACAAGGCCCTGTGGCTCCAGTGGTTCGGCGGGGACGGCGGGTACTCCGCGTGGGACCAGCAGGACACCCGGTTCATCTATGGCTCGACGCCCCAGGGCGGGCTGTTCGGCTCCGGCGACGGCGGTTCCACGGCCGCGGGGATCACCGGGTTCTCGACCGCGGGCGCTCCGTTCATCGAGCCCTTCACGATCGACCCGAACAACGGCAACCGGTTCATCATCGGCACCAACCAGGTGTTCTTCTCGGGCAACATCCGGAACCTGGGCAGCGCCACCTTCTCGGCGGACTCCGGCGCCTTCGCCGGCGGCGGCGCCGTGACGGCCCTCACCATCAGCCCCCACTCGAGCTCCGTGGCCTATGCCGGCACCAGCGCCGGCCGTCTGTTCCGCACCTCGACCCTCGGGACCCCGTCGACCTGGACCCAGCTGCAGGACGCCGCCTGGGGCACCTCCGACGTCACCTGGATCACGGTCGATCCTCACGACGCGACCGGCAACACGCTGTACGTGACACTGGCCGACTACGGCCCCGACCGGGTCTGGAAGAGCGTCAACGGCGGCACCTCCTGGGCCGCGATCGACACCGGCCTGCCGGACATCCCGCAGTTCTCCGTGGTGGTCGATCCGGTGGACCCGGATCGGCTGTGGCTCGGTAGCGAGCTCGGCCTGTTCACCACCGACGGGAACTCGACCGACAGCCACTCCTGGACCCATCTCGACTACGGTGTCGCCTTCACCCGGGCCATTCAGCTGGTCTGGGCCGGAGACGACGTGCTGTGGATCGGCACCCACGGCCGAAGCATCTACCGCCTCCATCGCAGCCCCGTCTCGGTCGCCGTCGGCGACGTCGACGACTCGGCGGGCGGCTGCGAAGCCGACGGCTTCCTCGACCTCGCGGAGAACGCCGTGCTCCCGCTGACCCTCACCAACGAAACGCCCTTCACGCTCACCAACCTGTTGGTGACTGCCACGCCGGTGGGCGCGAACCTCGCCGTCACCTCGGCCCCGCAGGCGATCGCCAGCCTGGCCCCAGGGGCCTCGGACACCGTGAACCACAACATCCGGCTGGTGCTCGGCGCCGGCTGCCGTACGAACGTCAAGCTGAAGATCACCGTGGCCCACGACGACGGCACCGGCTCGTCGATCGTCGACGTCTTCACCGCCGCGGACCCGGTGGCCGGCTCCCTGACCGAGGACGCCGAGGATGCCGACACCGCCTTCACGACCGCCGCCGGAGTGGCGTCGGGCGTGTGGTCGCGAGTCTCGACCCAGGCCCATGCCGGCACCAGCAGCTGGTTCGCCTCGGACATCGGTGGCTTCTGCGACAAGTCCCTGGTCACCCCCGCGGTCGACCTGGGGGCGGGCAGCACGACGCTGTCGTTCTGGCTCTTCTACAACACCGAGGGGGACGCCTCCCAGCGTTGGGACGGCGTGGTTCTCGAGGTGAACGTGGACGGCACCGACGACTGGATCGACATCGGCAACCTGTCGAGCGTGGCCTACGACGGGGCCTTGTTCAGCAACAACACCGCACCGGCCAGGAACGCCTGGTCCGGCAACCAGCAGACCTGGCGCAACGCGGTCGTCAACCTGGGCTCCACCTACAACGGCCAGCGCATCCGGGTCCGTTGGCGGATGGTCTGTGACGAATCGACCGGTGCCGCGGGCTTCTGGATCGACGACGTCTCGCTCTCGAACGTCGTGACCTGGCCGGGCTGCGACGCCCTCGGCTGTTCGGCGCTGTTCTCGGACGGTTTCAATACCGGCAACTCCACCGCCTGGAGCTCGTGCAGCCCGACCTGCCCGTAACCCTCGGTCGAGGGGCGACACCGGCGTCGCCCCTCGACTCCTTTTCGACCCGATTCCGGAGACCACCATGATCCACCCGGCTGCCCGCACCGCCGCCTGCTTCGTCGCGGTCCTCATGTTCTCCCTGGGCGGAGCTCGCCACCCGCGGCGCCGCCCGGCTCTGAGGCGATCCGCACAGCAGCCCGGCGCAGACTTCTCTTGGGGCAGCGGCCGGGCTCGTCCCGGCCGGGGTGGGTGGACCGTCAGGGGCCGGGCGGCGTCGAAGGCTCGACCGGGACTACTGCCTTTTCCCGCCGCCGGCTGATCAGCCAGACCACCCCGGCGCCGAGCAGGACGATGGCGGCGAGCAGGATCTCGAGGTGTTTGATCTCGCCCAGAACTGAGTCCGCGGCCTGGCCCAGCCAGTAGCCGAGGGTGGAAAAGGCGGCCGACCAGGCGATGGCGCCGAGGGCGTCGTAGAACAGGTACCGCCGATAGGGCAGGGTGCCCAGGCCGTAGACGAAGGCCACCACGGCCCGCAGCCCATAAAGGAAGCGCACGACGATCAGGAACGGGGCACTGTGGCGCTCCAAGGTCCCGTGGGTGCGGGCGACCCGTTCGCGCCACCTCGGGTGACGTTCGAGCCAGGCCGTCCCGTGACGGCGACCGAGCCAGAAGAGCAGGCCGTTGCCGGTGATCGAGCCGGCGATGCCGACGACGATGACCCAAGGCAAGCCGAGCAACCCTCGCTCGGCAGCCAGACCCGCCAAAACGAGGGTCGTCTCGCCCTCGAGCAAGGTCCCGACGAACACCGCCAGGTAACCGAAGTCTCGAATCAGATCTTCGAGCCCGGTCACGCGGGGCTACCCGCTCGGGGCGCCGCCGGCTCGAAGGGCCCGAGCCGCGACGAGAAGCTGAGGCAACTGGAGTGAAGGAGGGAGAGAAGCCGCGGTTGATCTTCGATTGGGCTCATAGTGACTCCGGGCCGGAAAGATACCTCAAAGAGCCGAGTCTCTATGGATGGCGGAGCGAAATGCGCGGCCGGGACCGAGAGATTGCCGCAGTGCGGTAAACTTCCTGGCCTCGACCGTTCACCCCGAAGGAGCTCCCCGTGGCGCAAGCGTTCCACCTCGACGTCGGACCGGACCGGCTGGCGACCCTCACGTTCGATGTCCCCGGCAAACGGGTCAACGTCTTCTCGCCGGAGGTGCTGTTCGAGCTCCGGGATCTCGTGGCCGAGCTGGCGCGCCGCGGCGACATCGGGATTCTGGTGCTCAAGTCGGGCAAGGACTCGAACTTCATCGCCGGGGCGGACGTCGCCATGATCGCCGACGTCACCGATCCGGCCGTGGCGGCGGAGGGCGCTCGGCTCGGTCAGGAACTCTTTTCGGCCTGGGCGGCCCTCCCCTTCCCCACGGTGGCGGCCATCCGCGGAACCTGCATGGGCGGCGGCACGGAATGGGCGCTGGCCTCGACCTGGCGGGTGGCCAGCGACCGCGAGGCGGTGGCGATCGGCCTGCCCGAGATCAAACTCGGCATCCTTCCCGGTTGGGGCGGCTGCACGCGGCTGCCGCGCACCATCGGCCTCGCCGCCGCCCTGGACGTGATCCTCACCGGCAAGACCCTGCGCGCGAAACAGGCGGCGAAGCTCGGCCTGGTGGACGCCCTGGTGCCGGATGCCCAGTTCTTGCCCTTGGTGCGCCAGTTCGCCCTCGAGAAGCTCGACCGGAAGGCTCGGCCGCGCCGCCGCACGAATTTGCACGAGAAGATCCTCGAGGGCAATCCGCTCGGCCGCATGCTGGTGTTCTCCCAGGCCCGGAAGGCCACCCTCGCGGCCACCAAGGGGCAATACCCGGCGCCGCTCGCGGCCATCGAGGTGATCAAAAAAGGCGTGCGGAGCGTTCCCGCGGGCCTCGCGGCCGAGGCGCGAGCGATCGGCGAGCTGGCCACATCTCCGGTGGCCAAGAACCTGATCCACGTCTTCGGCCTGATGGAAGACAACAAGCGCTCCCCCGGCCTCGCTGGCGAAAAAGGTCGCCCCGTCGAAGCCGCGGTGGTTCTGGGTGCCGGCGTCATGGGGGGCGGCATCGGTCACTTGCTGGTCGACAAGGCGGACATCCCCACCCGTTTGAAGGACATCGCTCCCGCCGCCCTGGCCTCGGGCATGGCCCACGCGGCGGAGCTGTTCGAGAAGCAGGTGCGCCGCCGGCGGATGCGCCCCGACGAGCGCAAGCGCAAGCTCGCTCTGCTCTCCCCCACCCTCGACGATCGCGGCTTCGGCCGCGCCGATCTGGTGATCGAGGCGGTGGTCGAGAAGCTCGAGATCAAACAGAAGGTCTTCGCCGACACGGCGGCGAAGGTGCGGGAGACGACGGTTCTGGCCTCGAACACCTCTTCCCTGCCGATCGACGCCATCGCCCGGGACACGCCCCATCCGGAGCGGGTCGTCGGCATGCACTTCTTCAATCCGGTCGACAAAATGCCGCTGGTCGAGGTGATCGCCGGGGAAAAGAGCGCGCCCTGGGCCGTCAACACCGTCTTCGAGCTGACGCGGCGGGTGGGCAAGACGCCGGTCCTGGTGCGCGACGCTCCGGGCTTCCTGGTCAACCGGCTCCTGATGTTCAGCCTGTCGGAATCGCTCTGGCTGCTCGACGAGGGGGTGCCGCCCGAGACCCTCGATCGCGCCATGAAGCGCTGGGGTATGCCCATGGGCCCCCTCGAGCTGACCGAGGAAGTCGGCATCGACGTGGCGACCAAGGTGGCCCACATCCTCCACGACGCCTTTGGCGACCGCCTGGCGCTGCCCGAGTGGTTCGATCGCTTGACCGCCGACGGGCGCCTCGGGGCCAAGAACCGGCGGGGGTTCTTCCGCTACGACGAGGCCGGCAAGCGGCAGGGGCCGGACCCGGAGGCGATCCGCCTGCTCGGCCTGACGCCCCGCCCGCCGGGGCCGGATGCGGACACCATCGTCCTGCGGATGGTGACACGGATGGTCGACGAGGCGGCCCGCTGCCTGGCCGAGCGGGTGGTCGCCACCCCCGGCGAGCTCGACCTCGCGATGATCTTCGGTACCGGTTTCCCCCCCTTCCGCGGCGGGCTGTGCCGTTGGGCCGATCAGACCGGCCTGGACGCTCTGGTGGCGCGCCTCGAGACCTTCGCGAGCTCCGTGGGTCCGCGCTACACACCCTCCGACGCGCTCCGCCGGGCCGCCGCCGCGGGCGGTTTCTACCGGACCCGCTGGGAGGAGTAAGCTCGAAGCTGGCACAGCCGTTGCTGGGACGCCGACCAAAGGCCGGACGTCCGGCTCAGCTCAGATCGGATCAACGAAAGGACACTTCCGATGCGATCCAGGGTCCTCCTCGCCGCCGTCGCCGTCGCCGCCCTCGCCGTTCCCCCTTCCGCCCGCGCTCAAGCCGCCCCAACCGATCAACCCCAAGGCCAATTCACCGGCAGTGTCGAAGTCGTCGAGGTCCTGCTCGATGCCCTCGTCACCGACAAGGACGGCAACACCATCCTCGGCCTCGGCCCGGAAGACTTCGAGGTCACCGAAAACGGCCAGGCGCTGTCGGTCGCCGGCGTCTCCTTCTACTCGAACCGTCGCCTCGCCCAGGCGGCCCCGGCGGCCCTCGCGGGCCAGCTGAGCCCTCCTGCGGCCACCGACAGTCGCTACTTCATCCTGTTCCTCGAAGACCAGAAGCGGAAGGACGGGGACAGCCCTGCCGCCCTCACCCGCCAGCAACTCCAGGCCCTCCAGCGCGCCGAGGACTGGGTCAAGACCGAGCTGCTGCCGAACGACTGGGTGGCCGTGACCTCCTGGGACACCCGCCTGCGGGTCCAGCACGACTTCACCCGCGATCGCGAGAGTCTGGTCGCCGCCATCCGCGCCGCCGCCAAGGGCGAGGAAGGCAAGGGCGTGTGGCCCTCCCGCGCCACCGAGACCAAGACCGGCGATGAACCGTCGTTGGTCGCCGCGCTGCCCTCGGGCAAGGCGTTGTCGAAGGCCACCGCGCGCCTCGAACAGGCCTTGACCGTGCTCGCCAAGGCCGCCGGCACGGTGCGCGGTCGCAAGAACCTGATCCTGTTCTCGACCGGCTTCGGCGAGATCAACAACCTGGCCGACCTCTACACCCCGGACAAGCGCTACTACCCGCCCATGATGCAAGCGCTCAACACAGCCAACGTCGCGGTCTACGGCCTCGATTTGACCCCCTCCGGCGTGCGCAATCCGTTCCAGGATTCGATGAATTTGCTGGCCAACGAGACCGGCGGCCGGTTCTACTTCAACTTCGTCAACTTCGCGACTCCGCTGCGCCAGATCGTCGAAGAGAACAACGGCTACTACCTGCTCTCCTACACGAGCCGCAAGCCGATCGGCGAGGCCGGTTTCCAGAAGGTCACCGTGCGGCTCAAGAATCCCGGCTTCCAGGTGCGGACCCGGGAAGGTTACGCGTTCGGGCCGGCGAAGGGCTGAGGGTGTGCCCTCTATAATCCTCCTCATTCCACCGAGGAGGCTCCCCGATGTCCCAGCCCGCCGAGAAGGATCTGATCTACGACTGGAACGACGCCGCGGGCACCGAGCTGCGGCCCGCCCGGGGCCGTGTCGAGCTCGACGACGAAACGCTGCGCGATGGTCTCCAGTCGCCCTCGGTGACCGCTCCCACGATCGAACAAAAGCTCTCGATCCTCCATAAAATCAATGGTTTAGGCATCGAATCCGCGGACATCGGCCTGCCCGGGGCCGGTCCCCATGTGCTCCGCGACGTGACCCGCCTGGCGCGGGAGATCGTCGACCAGAAGCTCGCCGTCCGGCCCAACTGCGCCGCCCGCACCCTCGTGGTCGACGTCCAGCCGATCGTCGAGGCTTCCCAACAGGCCGGTGTCGCCATCGAGGCGTGCTGCTTCATCGGCTCGTCCCCGGTGCGCCAGTACGCCGAGGACTGGGACATGGACCGCATGCTCGCAAACGTCGAGCAGTCGATCCGCTTCGCCGTCGACCACGGCTTGCCCGTCATGTTCGTCACCGAAGACACCACCCGCGCCGCCCCGGCGGACCTGCGGCGGCTCTACACGACGGCGGTCGAAGCGGGGGCCGAGCGCGTGTGCATCGCCGACACCGTCGGTCATGCAACGCCCGCGGGTGTGACCAACCTGGTGCAGTTCATCCGCGAGGTGGTGGGGCCGGAGGTCAAGATCGACTGGCACGGCCACGAGGACCGCGGGCTCGGCGTCATCAACTCCTTGACCGCGGCCGCGGCCGGGGCGGATCGTCTCCACGGCACCGCGATCAAGATCGGCGAGCGGGTCGGCAACGCGCCCATCGATCTGCTGCTCGTCAACATGAGGCTCCTGGGCTGGATCGATCGCGACCTGACCGGGCTATCGGACTATTGCAGCTTCGTCGCCGAGGTCACCGGTGCGCCGCTGCCCGACAACTACCCGGTGGTGGGCCGCGACGCCTTCCGCACCGCCACCGGGGTGCACGCTTCGGCGATCTGGAAGGCCCGCGCCAAGGGCGCCGATTGGCTGGCGGACCTGGTCTACAGCTCGGTGCCGGCGAGCTGGTTCGGCCGCCGGCAGACGATCGACGTGGGCCCCATGAGCGGCCTGTCGAATGTCCACTGCTGGCTGCACGACCGGGGCATCGCGGCCGACGACGATCTGGTCAAGGCAATCTTCGAATGCGCCAAGGGGTCGAAGCGGACCCTCGAGGAGGAGGAGATCCTCGCCATCTGCCGGCGTCACGGAGCCGCGGCTTGATCCTCGCCCGCTTCACCGTCGGCCCCTTCGAGGAGAATGTCTATCTGATGGGTGTCCCCCCGCGGATCGCGGTGGTGGACCCGGGCGGCGAGAGCGAACGCCTCTTTGCCGCCATCGCCGAGCAGGGCTGGCGCCCGGAGGCGATCCTGCTGACCCACGGCCACATCGACCACATCGCCCACGCGGCCCACGTGGCGGAGCGCTACGGCATCGGGCTCACCGTCCACCGCGCGGATCTGCCTCTGCTGCGCTCGGAGCAAGTCCCGAGTTTCGCCGCCTTGCTCGGCGCCCGCCCCTGTCCCGAGCCCGAGCGCTTCGTCGGGGACGGCGACACGCTCGAGGTGGCCGGGCTCACCCTCGGGGTGATCCACACCCCCGGCCACACCCTCGGCGGCGTCTGTTTCGTCGACGAAGCCAGTCGAGAGATCCTGGTCGGCGACACGATCTTCCACCGCGGCATCGGCCGTACGGACTTGCCCGGCGGCGACTTCGGAGCGCTCGAGGTTTCGATCAAGGAGCGGCTGTTCCCTCTCGAGGGCGAGTACCGCCTGTGGCCGGGCCACGGCCCGGAGACTCGGCTGTCGGAGGAGCGGGTGGAGAATCCGTTCTTCGGGAGGGGGAAGAGGACCTGACCCCCACGACCCGCGCCATCGACCGCTACCTCGACCACCTCACGGTCGAGCGCGGTTTGTCGAAGAACACCGTCCTCGCCTACCGGCAGGATCTCGAGCGCCTCGCCGAGAGCCTCGCCGCCTCGGAGCGCGAGCTGGCCGCGGCCAACAAGGACGACCTGAGGGCGGCCCAGCGGCGCCTGCGGTTGGAAGGCCTGGCACCGCGCTCGGTGTCGCGGGCTCTGTCCTCCGCGCGCGGCTTCTTCGCCTACCTGGTGGCCGAGCGCGAACGGGCGGATGATCCCACCGCCAATCTGCTGGCCCCTAAGCTCATGAAACGGCTGCCCAAGGTGCTGTCCGAAGAGGAGGTCGAGCGCCTGCTCCAGGCGCCCGACACCGCCGAGCCCCGCGGCATCCGCGACCGCGCCATGATCGAGACGCTCTACGCCACCGGCCTGCGGGTCAGCGAGCTGGTCGGCCTGACGCTCCCTCAGCTGCGGCTCGACGCCGGCTTCCTGGTGGCCTACGGCAAGGGCTCGAAGGAGCGGATCGTGCCGGTGGGCGAAGCCGCCGAAGGGTGGCTCGGCCGCTACCTGCGGGAGGTCCGCCCGGGGATGCAAAAGTCCCGCGCCGACGCCGTCTTCCTCACCCGCCTCGGCGAGGGCATGACCCGCCAGGGCTTCTGGCTGCTGCTCAAGCAGTACGGCCGCGCCGCGGGAATCCCCAACCTCTCCCCCCACGTCCTCCGCCACAGCTTCGCCACCCACCTCCTCGAGCACGGCGCCGACCTCCGCGCCGTCCAGATGATGCTCGGCCACTCGGACATCTCGACCACGCAGATCTACACCCACATCCATCAGCAGCGGTTGAAGAGCTTGTACGACCGGTTCCACCCGCGGGCGGGGTGAGGGGGGAAGAGAATCGGCCGACACGGAGAGGTTGTCTCAATACCCTGGAAAGGCACCCGCCACCGCCCCGGCCGGGACGAGCCCGGCCGCTGCCCCAAGAGAATCAGTCGTTTAAGGCCGCGGCCGGGCTCGTCCCGGTGGGGTGCGCGGGGGAGAGTCAGTGTTGAGACAGCGTCCGGAGGTCGGCCGCGACACGGCAAGTGCTGTGCGCCTCGCATCGAGGAGTTTCGAATCACCACCAGCATCCCGAGTCGCGGCCGACCTCCGTGTCGGCCGGTTCTTCGATGGGTGGTCCTCGGCGGCGGGGCCGCGACATGGGAGAATCGACCCCACATTCCACGTTGCCCCCGGAGGCCTCACCATGCCCGCCTACCTGATCGCCGACATCGAGGTTCTGGATACTGAAGGGTACGAGGAGTACCGCCGGCAGGCGCCGGCGACCGTCACCGCCTATGGCGGGCGCTACCTGGCGCGCGGGGGCGCCACGGCGGTGCTCGAGGGCACCTGGGCGCCGCGGCGCTTGGTGATCCTCGAGTTTCCCAACTTGGCTCGCGCCCGGGAGTGGTGGAACTCCCCGGAATACCGGGCCATCCGACCCCTGCGGGAGCGGTGCGCCCGGTCGAGTTTCGTCCTGACTGAAGGCGAGTGACGGCCGTGAAGATCCTCTTGACGGCGTTGCTGGTCGTTCACGGCTTGATTCACTTGATGGGACCGGCCAAGGCCTGGGGCTTCGCCGAGCTGCCGCAGCTGAAGCAGCCGATCTCGAAAGGGCTGGGCTTCCTCTGGCTGGCCGCCGCGCTGCTGCTGCTGGGGACCGCGGCGGCCCTGTTCTTGGCCCCGAGCTGGTGGTGGGGGCTGGGCGCCGTGGCCCTGATCGTGTCCCAGGGAGTGATTCTCTCCTCGTGGAGCGACGCCAGGTACGGCACGATCGCCAACCTGCTGCTGCTCGCGGCCGTCGTCCACGGCGTCGTGACGCGGGGGTCGTGATCCAGGCAGCGAGCGCCGGCGCCCTGCCCCGGCCGAACTGAAGTTCGGCCGCTACGCAAGGCAAATCAATGACTTATGGTTGCGGTCGAGGTGCGCGAGCCCCTACAGTCCGCGCACCCGGCAAGCCAGGAGCAGCAGGCCGAAGCCGACGATCCACGAGCCGGCGGCGATCTGGCCGCTCATCTTGATGACGCCGAAGTACGCCGCGAGGGCGACGAGGTAGAGGATCAGCGAGATGAGCCAGATGGCCATGGTCGGAGCCTTGCCAGAGTTGCGCATGTTTCTCTCCTCGTTCGATGGATTGGGCTGATCCTATGGGCATCTTCTCGCCGCCGGAAGGGGCACCTCTGCGCCACCGCTATAATCCCCCGGCTTCGCGAGCCCCGGGAAGGAGCGCCGGACGAGTGGCGGTGATCGAGAGTCGACTGAAGTTTGACGAGGCGTTCGCGCGCCGGGATGCCCATTGGCGGGCTCAGGTGGCGCGGCTCGAGGGCGAAGAGGCGACCTTGCGCGAGGGGGGCGGGGCGAAGGCCCAGGCGCGCCAGCGCGAGCAGGGCAAGATGCTGGCACGCGAGCGGGTCGACGCATTGTTGGACCCTGGGACGGAGCTTCTCGAGCTCGGGCTGTGGGCCGGCGATGGCATGTACCCCGAGTGGGGTGGAGCGCCCGGGGCGGGGGTCGTCACCGGCGTCGGTCGAATCCACGGCCGGGAAGTCGTGGTGGTGTCGAACGATGCCACGGTGAAGGCCGGCGCGTGGTTCCCATCGACTTGCAAGAAGATCCTGCGCGCTCAGGAGATCGCCCTCGAGAATCGCCTGCCGGTCGTTTACCTGGTGGACTCGGCGGGGGTCTTCCTGCCGATGCAGGACGAGATCTTCCCGGACCGCGAGCATTTCGGCCGGGTCTTCTACAACAACGCCCGCCTCTCCGCCGAGGGCATCTTCCAGATGGCGGCGATCATGGGCTCCTGCGTGGCTGGCGGCGCCTACCTGCCGATCATGAGCGACGAGAGCCACATCGTCGAAGGTACCGGCTCGATCTTCCTGGCCGGCTCGCACCTGGTCAAGGCGGCCATCGGCGAGGCGATCGACAATGAGGAGCTGGGCGGTGCCCTTGTGCAGGCGGACATCTCGGGGGTGGTCGACCACCGCCACCCGGACGACGCCTCATGCCTGGCCAAGATCCGCTCCCAGTTCGCCCAGCTCGGTGCCGGCCAGCGGGCGCCCTTCGCCCGCCGGCCGAGCGCGCCGCCGCTCTACCCGGTGGAAGAGCTCTACGGCGTGGTGCCGGTCTCCCGCGCCAAGCCCTACGACACCTACGAGATCCTGGCGCGCCTCCTCGACGGCTCGGAGCTCGACGAGTTCAAGGCCACCCACGGACGCACCCTCGTTTGCGGCACCGGCTGGATCGACGGCTGGGCCGTCGGCATCGTCGCCAACCAGCGGCTCGTGGTGGCCCGCCGGACGGGCACCAAGGCGGGCGACAAGGAGCTGCAGATCGGCGGCGTGCTGTACTCGGACTCGGCGGACAAGGGAGCGCGGTTCATCCAGCTGTGCAACCAGAAGGGCATCCCGCTGATCTTCCTCCAGGACGTCACGGGCTTCATGGTGGGCAGCCGATCGGAGCGCGGCGGGATCATCAAGGACGGCGCCAAGATGGTCAACGCGGTGGCCAATTCGGTCGTGCCCAAGATCACGCTGTTCGTCGGCAACTCCTTTGGGGCCGGCAATTACGCCATGTGCGGCAAGGCCTACGGAGCACGCTTCCTGTACGGCTGGCCCTCCGCCACGATCGCCGTCATGGGCGGCGACCAGGCGTCTAAGGTGCTGCTCGGAATCCAGCTCAAGAACCGCGGCGAGGACGTTTCACCCGAGGAGCGTGCCGCCCGCCTGGCCGACATCAAGGCCCGCTACGAGGCCACCGAGGACCCGCGGTACGCCGCCGCACGGCTCTGGTTGGACGGGCTGATCGACCCGACCAGGACCCGCGAGGTGATCTCCCGCTCGCTCGCCGCGACCGCCTGGAATCCACAGCTGCCGCCGTTTCGGACCGGCGTGCTGCAGACCTGAGCTTCAGCTCGAGCCCGAGGACCCGTGCCCCCGCTCGCCATCGCTATCGCCGGCTTCGGCATTGCTGGCGGAACCCTGGCGGTGCTGCTCGCCCGCCAGGGTCACCGGGTGACGCTCTTCGAACAGGCGCCCCGCGTCGGACCCGTGGGCGCCGGGTTCCTGCTCCAGCCGAGTGGCCAGGCGGTGCTGGCGCGGCTGGGCCTGCTCGACGACCTCGCCGGCCGTAGCGAGCGCATCGCGGGCCTGCACGTCCGCACGCACCGCGGCCACCGGCTGATCGACCTCGGATTCTCGACCCTCGAAGGCGACCAGACCGCCCTCGGCGTCCATCGCGGTGTGGTGTTCGAGGCGATCCTCGGCGCCGCGGTGGCGGCTGGGGTCGAGATCGTGCTCGACTTTCCCGTCGCCGGCTGGCAGGAGACCGGAGGCCGGGTGGTGGTGCGCGGCGAAGGAGACCGAGAAGCCGGAGCCTTCGACCTGCTGGTGGCCGCAGACGGCGCGCGTTCGCGGCTGCGGCGCCAGGTGGACCCGGCCGTCCGCGAGCGCGACGACCGCTACGCCGCCCTGTGGGCGGTCGGCGCGGGCACCCCGATCCGCGGCCACCTGTTCCAGGTCACCCGGGGCAGCCGCGAGCTGTGCGGACTGCTGCCCCTAGGCGGCGGCCGGACGAATTTCTTCTGGGGACTGCGGGCGGCGGACTGGGACGGCCTGCGCGCGGCCGGGTTTCCGCCCTTTCGCGATCGAGTGCTCCACCTGGCGCCGGAGGCGGAGGAGCTCCTCGACCCGCTGAGGGATTTCGACGGCTTCGCGTTCGCCACCTACCGCCACGCCCGCCCGCGCAGGATCCACCGGGGCCCGGTGGTCCTGCTCGGCGACGCCGCCCACTCGACCACCCCGCACCTCGGCCAGGGCGCCAACCTCGCCTTGCTCGACGCCGAGAGCCTGGCGAACGAAATCGCCCGCGGCGCTGGGCTGGCCCAGGCCCTCGCCCGCTACGCTGCCGCCCGGCGCCGCCAGATTCGCTTCTACCTCCAGCTCTCGACCCTGCTCTCGCCGTTCTTCCAGTCCGACGTCCCGCTCCTCGGCAGCCTGCGCGATCTCGGCCTGCCGTGGTTTCCCGCGATTCCCGGGATGCGAAGAACGATGGAGAAGACGCTGGCGGGCTGGAAGCGGGGCTGGGTGGGGTAAGAAGGCGCCGCGCCTACTTCAACCGTTCCGCGATTTCCGTCCAGAACTCGACGAGGGGGAGCTCGAGCCCCGGCAACGCGCGCGAGCGGATGGCGCCGCGCTCGGGGGGCGTCACAACGAACCGGCCGCCCTCGTTGATCAGGAACTCGATGTGCTTTTCCGCCGGGTCGACGATCCAGTACTCGCGGACGTCGGAACGGGCGTAGAGCTCGAGCTTCTCGCCGCGGTCGCGGCGGGCTGTGCCGGGGGAGAGAATCTCGACGAGAAGGTCCGGCGCCCCATTGATTCGATCTTGGAGAAACGAACGTCGATCCGGCGAAAGGTAGATCAAGTCCGGCTGAACGACCGTGTGATCCGCCAGCGTGACGTCCATCGGAGCCACGACGACTTTGCCGCCAGCCCGGCGAGAAGGCCCATCGAATCGAACGGTCAAAGCCACGAGGATGGCCTGATGCGGGTAGAACGGGCTCGGGGTCACGGAGATCCTCCCGAAGATCAGCTCGCATCGTGGTTCGTCCGGTAGCGCGAAGTAGTCCGCCGCGCGATACGGGCCGAGATCCTCGGGCGGAGAGAGCGGCGGTTCACGAAGTAGGGCGAGGGCCATGGCGGCAGTGTACCTCCGATGGGTCAGCCCAGCCGCTTTGCGATCTCCGACCAGAACTCGGCGATCGGCACCTCGAGGCCGGGCAACACCCGCGAACGGATAGCGCCCTTTTCGGGGAGGGTGACCACGAACCGTCCGCCTTCGTTGACCAAGAACTCGATGTGTTTCTCCGCCGGGTCGACGATCCAGTACTCGCGGACATCGGAGCGGGCGTACAGGTCGAGCTTCTCGCCGCGGTCCCGGCGGGCGGTGCCCGGCGAGAGCACCTCGATCAACAGATCCGGCGCGCCTTCGATTCGGTCCCCGAGAATGCCGCGGCGCTCGGACGAGACGTAGATCAAATCCGGCTGAACCACCGAGTGATCCGCGAGGGTCACATCGAGCGGGGCCATCTGGCATTCGCCGCCCGCGGCCACCGCGGCTCGGTCGAGGCGCCGGTACAGCACCCCAACGATCGTCTGATGGGGTCGAAACGGGCTCGGGGTCACGGTGATCCTCCCGAAGATCAGCTCGCACCGCGGTTCGTCCGGCAAGGCGAAGTAGTCCGCCGCGCGGTACGGGCCGAGATCCGCGGGAGGCGAGATGGGTGTTTCACGAAGGTGCGCGAGGGCCATGGCGGCAGTGTACCTCCGATGCCTCAGGCCAGCCGTTTCTCGATCTCCGCCCAGATTTCGGCGATCGGTAGCTCAAGGCCCGGCAGCACCCGGGAGCGGATGGCGCCCCGCTCGGCCGGCGTGACGACGAAGCGGCCGCCGTCGTTGACCAGGAACTTCATGCCGCCGGGTCGACGATCCTCGGGTACGGACATCCGAGCGATGGTGGATCCAGAATTTCTTCTGCGCCTACATCCGCAAGTTCGATGCCCGATGCGGGAACAGTTCAGGGAGTCGTCTACGAGTCGCCCTAAGATCAGATGGCATCACAGTTTGACACCGAAGAATGGATCTCAAGGGAACGAGACATGTTCAATTCATTGAATGGATTTGTTCAATCCGCTGAATATACCAAGCGGCGCACAGAAAATAGCCCTGCAAGGCTAGCAGGCGGTGTGCTAGAAGTGTCCGAGACGAAAACGAGCGCCGGCTGGCACCGGCGCTCCCTGGACCGAGACCCCACGGGTGGAGCCCCTTGCACGTCCGCTCCTAGGCTACACCCGTTGAGCCTTACGGAGGTAGCCACATGTCCGAGCCCTCCCCACTCGCCGCCGAGATCTTTGTGGCCGTAATTACCGCTGTCGCCGCGATATCCTCCATCGTCGGAGGTGTTCTCGGCGTCTTGGCTTTCCTTCGGAACGACCGGGATGGTGTCCCGCGCCGAAGACGCACTCGCACGTAAACCCGGAGCCTCTCCCCAGGCTCCTCCTCTACCCGTGGGACCCGCGCGACGATGACCGTTCGAATTGGAAATGGCCAAGGTTTCTGGGGCGACAACTTGGATGCCCCGGTCGAGCTCCTGCGCGGGGGGCCGATCGACTACATCGGGATGGACTACCTCGCCGAGGTGACCCTCTCGATCATGATGCGGCAGAAGCTTAAGAACCCGGCGCTCGGCTATGCGACGGACTTCCTGGACTTCATTCGCCGGGTGCTGCCGGAGCTGCAAGCCCGCAATGTTCGGGTGCTCACCAACGCCGGCGGGCTCAATCCGCGGGCGTGCCGCGCGAAGATCCTCGAGATCGCCAAGGAGCTCGGCCTCTCGGGCGTGCGGGTGGGCGTCGTCGAGGGCGACGACGTCTTTCCCCGGCTCTCCGAGCTGATCGCGGGGGGCCATCCCCTCGCCAACATGGACACCGGCGAGCCCCTCGCTCCCCATGTGGGCCAGGTCATGAGCGCCAACGCCTACCTGGGCGCCCGGCCGGTGGTCGAGGCCCTCGGGCAGGGCGCTTTGATCGTCCTCTGCGGGCGAATCACCGACACCGCCCTGGCGTTGGCGCCGGCCATCCACGAGTTCGGCTGGAGCGAAACCGATTGGAACCACTTGGCGGCGGGCACCATCGCCGGCCACATTCTCGAATGCGGCGCCCAGTGCACCGGCGGCAACTTCAGCCGCTTCTGGGAGGTGCCGGACCTTTGGAACGCCGGCTACCCGATCGTCGAGATAGAAGCCGACGGCACCTTCGTCGTCACCAAGCACCCGGGCACCGGTGGCATGGTGACCGTCGATACGGTCTCGGAACAGCTGCTCTACGAGATGGCGAACCCGAAGGAGTACATCACCCCGGATGTCGTCGCCGACTTCACCACCATCCGGCTCGCCCAGGACGGGCCGGACCGGGTGCGGGTCTCCGGCATCGAAGGCCGGCCCCGGACCCCGTTCCTGAAAATCTCCGGCTCCTACCTGGCCGGCTGGAAGGCCAGCGGCCAGATCACCCTCTCCGGCCCGCGTGCCGTCGAGAAGGCCCGGCTCGCCGCCGAGATCGTGTGGAAGCGCCTCGAACGCGCCGGCTTCGCCTTTTCCGAGGGCCAGAAGCAGACCGAGATCCTGGGGATCGGCGCCGTCCTGCCGGGGATCTTCCCGCGCCCGGCGGACCCGCCCGAGGTGGTGCTGCGGCTCGGGGTCAAGGACTCCGACCCGAAACGCGTGGAGCGCTTCGGCAAGGAGATCGCGCCCCTCATCACCGCCGGCCCGCCGGGCGTCACGGGCTTCGCGGGGGGCCGCCCAAAGCCCCAGGAGATCGTGGCCTACTGGCCAGCGCTGCTCGCTCGCGAGGAAGTCGAAAGCCGGCTTGAAGTCACCGTGGAGGAGGCATGACGCCCCCCTCCGCTCGTTCCTGGTACTTCACGCTGGTCGGCGTGATTTTGCCCATCCTGCTCCTGGGCTTCTTGGCCAGTGCCCTCGCCAACCGCATCGTCTTCGCCGGCTGGGCGGTGGTTTCCGCCACGGTGCTGACCTTCGTCCTGCGCCGGGGCTTCGAATCCTGGCGGGGACCCCTGGCCATCGCTTGGCCCGCGGCCCTCGTGCTCGGCGCCTGCCTCGGCCTGTTCGCGCACCTCGTCGGCCGCCACGGCGAAATCCTGGACCTTGGATATCGCGCCGTGTTCCCGAGCTGGTACACCCCTTGGCTCACCTCGCCGAGGACCTTCGGCCTGCTCGGAGTCGTGGCTGCGGCATTCGGCGGGCTGCTTTTTCTGCGGAGGACTTTCTGATGGCTCGTGTGCCTCTCGAACGGATCGCCCACGCCAGGAGCGGCGACAAAGGCGACGCGTCCAACGTCGGCGTCATCGCCATCACTCCGGAGCTGTACCCCATCCTCATCCGGGAGCTGACGCCCGAGCGGGTGAAGGCGCACTTCGGCGAAGTCTGTCGAGGTCGGGTGGAACGCTTCGAAGTGCCCAATCTCCTGGCTCTCAACTTCCTGCTCCACGACTCGCTCGGCGGGGGCGGCACCGAAAGTCTGCTCACCGACGCCCAGGGCAAGACCCACGCCCAGGGCCTTTTGACCCTCGAGCTCGACGTGCCCGACGAGCTCCTTCCCTAGGGAACCCCGACCCCCATGACCGAACCCCTCGTTCTCCGCCGAGACGGCGACCTGCTCTTCGTCACCCTCAACCAGCCCGAGAGGGCCAACGCCCTCTCCCCGACCCTCGTGGCTGAGCTGACGGCGCTCTACCGCCGGCCGCTCCTGGCCGAGGGCATCCGCGCGGTGCTCCTCGATGGCGCCGGCAAGCACTTCTCGGGCGGAGCGGACCTCGAGCACCTGAGGAGGATGCGGGACGCCGAGCCGCTCGAACACCAGCTCGAATCCCGCCGGCTGCGCAATCTGTTCGAGGCCGTGCTGCGCCAGGAGGCCCTGACCGTGGCCCTGATCCAAGGCTCCTGCGTGGCCGGCGGCTGCGGCCTGGCCACCGCCCAGGACTTCGTGGTGGCCGCCGAGGACGCCCGCTTCCTCTACAGCGAGGTGCGCATCGGCTTCGTGGCCGCGCTGGTGGCCACCTACCTGCCGCTGCGCCTGCGCGGCTCGGACATCCGCGAGCTTCTGCTCAATCCCGAGTTCGTGGACGCCGCGCGGGCCCGGGAGATCGGCCTGGTCAACCGGGTGGTGCCGCGGGCGGAGCTGCCGACCGCGGCCCTCGATCTCGCCACCGGCATCCTCGAGCGGGCCAGCGGAGAGTCCATCGCCGCCACCAAACGGCTGCTGCTCGACGTGATGGGCCGGCCCATCGACGAGGCCCTGCTGCGCGCCTCGGAGGTCAACGCCGCGGCGCGAAGTACGGCGGACTGCCGGAGCGGAGTGGCCCACTTTCTCGAGCACAAAGCCTCGCCGAAGTGGCGGTGAAGGCCGCGGCCGTGGCACTATCCCTCCCGCATGCGGGATCGCGTTTTTCTCGCCCTCGCCTGGGCGGCTTTCTTCCTCCTCTGCTGGGCCAGCTTGGTGCGCAACGAGTCGCCGGTCGACCGTCTGCCCCAGGCCGCCCTGCGCGTCTCCTGGGGTGACGGGCCCCTGCGCCTCGACGGCGAGATGCCCGACGAGGTGACCAAGGCCCGTCTCGCCCTCGAGATCGAGCGGCTGGACCCGAGAGCGACGGTGGTCGACCTGATCACCGTGGGCAGCCAGGACCTGACCGGCGGCTGGCTGCCCACGGTGACCGAGGTGCTGAAATCGGTGTCCGGCCGGGTGGGCCGCGGGCAGCTCCACTTCACCTCGAACACGGTCACGATCGCCGGTCAAGTCCCGACCGCGGCGGCGCGCACGGCGGTGATCTCGGCGGCCCGCGCGGCGGCGGGCTCAGTCTTGGGAGTGTCCGACCAGCTCACGGTGACCGCGTCCGCACCCGTGTCGAGCGCGCCCCGGACGGCCGCCGAGGTTCAATCCGACCTGCGCCGGCTGCTCGCCGGGCGCACCATCGACTTCGAGAGCGCCGGCTCGGTATTGACCGGCGCGGGGCGCTCCCTGCTCGACGAGCTCGTGGCGTTGCTCAAGTCGACACCGGACCTTACCCTCGAGATCCATGGCCACACCGATGCGAGCGGCGCTCCCGACGAGAATCTCGGCCTCTCCGAGGCGCGCGCCCAAGCCGTCCGCACGTACCTGGTGAGCCGCGGCCTGCCCGCGGATCGACTCACCGCCCATGGCCACGGCGCCAACAGCCCCCTCGCCGACAATTCCACCCCCGCGGGCCGCAAGCAGAACCGTCGCATCGACTTTCGCGTCGGCCGGCCGTGACGGGCGAAGGAGTGACATGACCAGTTCGGAAATCCTGGGCGCCCTGACGACGGCCCTGCTCCTCGGCATCCTGATCGGCTGGCTGTGGCGGCGGCTCGGCGAGAGCCGGCGCCTTGCAACACTCCTGGCCAACCAGGGCAGCCCGCAGGCGGCGGAGCTCGAAGGCCAGCTGGCGCGCCTGCGGGCAGAGCTCGAGGACGCGGACGGTCGGTCGAACGAGCAGGTCGCCCAGCTCGAAGAGCGGGTGGCGGTCGCGGCCGCGGAGGTCACCCTGCTGCATCAGACCTTGCACGCCCGGGAAGAGGAGATCACCCACCTCCACGCCGAGCTGGTGCGGCGCAAGGCGACGCCCGAGCCCGCCGTTCCCGCCCCAAGGCCAACGCCCTCTGCCGTCGAAAAACCCTCCACTGCCGATCCCCGAGACGACCTCAAGGCGATTTTCGGCGTCGGCCCGGTGCTCGAGCGACTCCTGAACAACGCTGGTGTCACCACCTACCGGCAGATCGCCCTCTGGACCGCACGCGACATCGAGGAGATCACCGGCAAGCTCTCGGTGTTCCCCGACCGGATCGAACGGGACAACTGGGTCCAAGGCGCCAAAGACGAGCACTACCGGAAGTACGGCGAGCGGATCTGAGGCACCGATGGCGCTAGGATCGGCCCCGGTGCGGCTCCTCCTGTTCGACATCGACGGCACTCTCCTGACCTGCGGCCCTCAGGTGCGACCATGGTTCGCAGGGGCCCTGCACGAGATCTACGGGACCACCGGCGACCTCGACGGCTACGAGTTCGCGGGGCGGACGGACCCGGAGATCGTTCGCGATCTGATCGGCGACGACTGCCCCGATCGCCTCGCGCGCATGCGGAAGAGCTACCTCGACCGCCTCGATCGCCACCTCGACCCGCGGGCCATGCGCGTGCTGCCCGGTGTGCGCGAGCTGCTCGACGCCCTGGTCGGCCGCGAAGATACCCTCGTGGGCCTGCTCACCGGCAACTGGGAGCGGGGCGCGCGAATCAAGCTGGCGCGACTCGGCCTCGACTCCTACTTCACCCTCGGCGCTTTCGGCGACGACGGGGATCGACGCACCAACCTGCCGCCGGTCGCCCTCGCCCGCGCGGGCGCCCACGTCGGCTTCCCCGTCCGGCCCGGCCAGGCCCTGATCATCGGTGACAGCGTCCACGATGTGGGCTGTGCCCGCGCCCACGGCCTGCCGGTCCTGGCCGTGGCCTCGAGCTTCACGCCCGCGGAACGGCTCGTCGCCGCTGGCGCCGACCGGGTGATCGCGGACTTGACGGCGATCACACCGGAGCAGCTGCTCTCGTTCTGAGAAACGACGGACAGACACCTTGGTCTGCCCCTACCGCGGCTTTCGCCGTGGAGTAAACTGCGCCCTCGACATGACACCCCCCTCGCTCGCCGGCCCCATCGTGGCGGACCGCTCCGCTGCTGCTGACCGCCTGGAGGTCCGCGGGGCGGATCGTGCCCGGTTCCTGAACGGGCTGGTCACGGTCGCGGTCAAGGAGTTGGGCGAGGGAGACGGCACCCTCGGTTTCTTCACGGCCCGCAAGGGCGGCGTCCTGGCCGACTGCTCGCTCGTGGCGCTCGCCGACAGCTTCTGGCTCGAGCTGCCGCCGGGCCGGGGCGAGGCGATCCGCGCCCATCTCGAGCAGTACGTGTTGGCCGACCGGGTGGAAATCGCTGCCCTCGACCTGGCACCGGTGGCAGTGCTCGGGTCCACGGCCGAGGGCGCCCTGGCGGCGCTCGTCGGCGAGCTGCCCGCGAAACCCTGGAGCCACCGGGTGGCGGTCCTCGGTGACCGGACGGTGCGCGTGCAGAACCGTCCCGGCCTGGGCGCACCGGCCTGGCAAGCGTGGGTGCCCGCCGCGGCAGCCCCCGCCCTGGCCGGCGAGCTAATCGCCGCCACCGGCGGCCGGCCGCCAGCCGAGGGCGAGCTCGAAGCGCTCCGGGTCCTTGCCGGTCAACCCCGCTGGGGTGTCGACTACGGCGAAGACACGCTACCCCAGGAGACCGGCCTCGAGTCCGCGATCCATTACTCCAAGGGCTGTTACCTCGGCCAGGAGATCGTGGCCCGGGTGCACTACCGGGGCGGCGTCCAGCGTGGTCTGGTGGGGCTGGTCCTCGCCGGTCCGGCGAAAACCGGTGCCGAGCTGAGCTTTGAAGGCCGGCCGGTAGGATCGCTCGGCACGGTGGTCGACACCCCCGGCCGCGGCTCGATCGCCCTCGCCATCGTCCACCGTCGGGGTGGTGCCCCCGGCACTCTGCTCATTTTGCCCGATGGCGCCACGGCGCAAGTGGTGCCACTGCCCTTCGACCCCCTCGACACGTCTTCTTCCCAGGAGGGAATCTGATGCACAGCAAACTGTCGTCGGCCCTGATCGCCGAGTTCATCGGCACTTTCGCTCTGATCTTCATCGGCGCGGGGGCCGGCGCGATCGGCCAGGCGGGCCTGGTGGGCGTGGCCTTCGCCCACGGCCTGGTGATCTTCGGCTTCGCTTACGCCTATGGACACATCTCGGGGACGCATCTGAACCCGGCGGTGACGATCGGCTTGTGGGCCGGCCGCCAGGTCGAGACCGCGCGGGCCATCGGCTACATCGTGGCGCAGATCCTGGGCGGCATCGCGGGCGCCTTCGCGCTCAAGACGCTGGCCGGCCCCCACGGCGGCAATCTCGGCGTGACCACCCTCGCCGCGGGCATCGATCCCGCCCTGGGAATGCTGATCGAGCTGATCCTGACCTTCTTCCTGGTCAACGCGGTGTACAACGCCGCCGTCTCCGGCAAGGCCGGCAACATGGCCGGAGCGGCTATCGGCCTGACTCTCGCGTTCTGCATTCTGATGGGCGGCCCGCTGACCGGAGCCAGCTTGAACCCCGCGCGCACGCTGGGCCCCGCGATCGCCGCGGGGGTGTTCGACAACCTGTGGGTGTACCTGGTGGGCCCGCCGCTGGGCGGCATTCTGGCGGCGGTTGTGTACCGGACGGTTCTGGCGGAGAAGTAGGGGCGGGCCTGTGACCCGCCCTCCCCGTTCACACCGTGAACGACGACCCGCAGCCGCAGGTCCCCACGGCCCGGGGATTGTTGAACTTGAACCCCGAGCCCTGGGTGCCCATGACGTAGTCGAGGTTCGTGCCCTCGAGGTAGCGGGCGGAGACGGCGTCGACGTAGAGGGTCAGATCTCCCTGCTGGTAGACGAAGTCGTTGGCGCGGGTTTCGTTCTCGAAGTCGAGGGCGTATTCGAAGCCGCTGCAGCCGCCGCCGCGAACGGCGATGCGCAGGCCGTAGGTGGCGTCCATGCCCTCGTCTTCGCGGGTGACCTTGATCATTCGGATGGCTTTTTCGGTCAACACGACGGGGCCCGCGGGCTCGGCCTCGGGCGTCGTGGGAAGGTTCGGGGAGGTGACGGTTTCGGGTTCCATCGGTCGCACTCCTTGGGGAATCGGGGACACGATTGTCGCAACCGGCCGGACGGCGCCGGACATTCCCACAGGGTATCATCCGGCCCGTGTTCCGCGCCGTGATCTTCGACTTCAACGGGGTTCTCGTCGATGACGAGCCGATCCATCTGCGCCTGTTCCGAGAGGTCCTGGCGGAAGAGGGGATCGAGCTGACGACCGAGGCCTACTACGCCCGCTATCTCGGCTTCGACGACCGCGGCTGCTTCGAGGCCGTGCTGCGCGACGCCGGGGAGACACCCACGACCTCACGGGTGGTCCGGCTCATCGCCCGCAAATCGAGCTACTACCAGGACTTGGTGCGCCGCGAAGGGTACCCCTTCTTTCCTGGAGCCGTGGACCTGGTGCGCGCCTTGGCAGATGCCGATGCGCCCCTGGGGTTGGTCAGTGGTGCCCTGCGCGACGAGGTCGAAGGTGCCCTGGCCCAGGAGGGCCTGCTCGACCGGTTCAAGGTGCTGGTGACGGCGGAGGACGTGGCCGCGGGCAAACCCGACCCCGAGGGCTACCGGCGCGGCCTCGACGAGCTCAATTCGACGCCGCCGCTGCCGTCGCGCCTGCTTCATCCCCATCAGGTGGTGGCGATCGAGGACAGCCCGGCGGGCATCGCCGCGGCGCAGGGCGCCGGCCTGTCGACCCTGGCCGTGGCCCAGTCCTACCCAGCACCGGCACTCACGAAGGCGGATCGCGTGGTGGCGAGAATCGGTGAGTTGACCGTGGCGGGGGTGTTGGGCGCCACCGATCGACCGGTCTGAGGACCGGCCGACTGCTCGTCAGACGATCTGCATCCGACCCGAGTAACCATCCTCGTAGGCGTGGAAATGGGCCAGGACTTGCTCCGGGTACTGCCAGCAGTAGTAGCCGTCCCCACTGTCCCAGTCAACCAGCCACAGCCCCTTGACCTGGCAGCCGAGCTCGCGGATCTCTTCGCTCCAGGCCTGGATCACCAGCCGGTAGGCCTCTTCGATTTCCTCTTGGCGCTGCTCCATCTCCTCGCGGCTCTGGATCGGGTTGATCAGCGACTCGACCCGGCGCACCGCGGCGGCGGTGAGGTCGCGCACCGCGGGAAAAGTGGCGAGGGCTTCGTCGTAGGTGAACAGGCGAGAACTCTTGGAGCTGCGGTCCTTCATGGCGAGCCATCGTAGCAAAGCTCCGGAGGTCGGGTTACCATCGGCGGCCCATGCAAGGAGATACCCAAGACGACAGAGGCCGCGGCCGAGTGGAAGTGATCACCGGCGGCATGTTCTCCGGTAAGAGCGAGGAGCTGGTCAGGCGCCTTCGGCGCGCCGCCATCGCTCGCCAGAATGTCCAGGTGTTCAAACCCGTGATGGACACCCGGCACGAACCCGAGCGGCTGATCACCCGGGACAATCGAGAGTTCGCGGCTCGGGCCGTGGCCAACTCCGGCGATCTGCTCGCGGCCATCGATTCCGGAGTGGAGGTGATCGGGATCGACGAGGCCCAGTTCTTCGACCTCGGTCTGGTCGAGCGGGTCGAGGAACTGGCGGATCGGGGCCTCCGGGTCATCGTCGCCGGTCTCGACCTCGACTTTCGGAGGTTGCCCTTCGGCCCGATGCCGCAGCTCATGGCCCGAGCCGAGTTGGTCGACAAGATGCACGCCGTCTGCGTCGTCTGCGGCGCCGCGGCGAGCTTCTCCCAGCGCATCGCCGGTGGCGACGAGAAGATCCAGGTCGGCGACACCGAGGCCTACGAGGCGAGGTGCCGCGCCTGCTACGAGCCGTTCTCGGCGACCTGACCCATTTCCGTCCCGGACCCGGTTTCAGGGCGGATCGTCCGCGGCTGGCCGTCCTCATCGACGTGGACGAACACCACTTCCGCCTCGGTCACCTTGATGCCTTCGGAGCCCAAGGTCCGCTCGACCTGGACAGTGACCCGCACCGTCACCGAGGTGCGGCCGATCTTGAGGGTCTCGGTGTAGAACGCCACCAGGTCCCCCACGAACACCGGCGCGTGGAAGACCACCTCGCGCATCGCCACCGTGACCAGCCGGCCCGATACGTGGCGGTAGGCCTCGATGGCCCCGGCCTGGTCGATGTAGGAGAGGATCACGCCGCCGAAAATGGTGCCGTAGGCGTTGGTGTCCTTGGGCATCATCAACACCCGGATCGCCGGCTCGCCGTGTCTTCCTGCCGCCCGTGCCGTCTCGCTCAAGACCACCTCCCGGCCTCGGACCTCGGGCCGCCCGCGCCCACCGAGTGCCGGAGGGGCGTGTTATCCTACCCGCCATCGACCGCCACGCTTCGACAGGCTTTCGTGAGCGGCGCTGGATTAGATGGTATCCCTCGCTTCCCCCTTATCCTCCTGGACCGACCTCGCCTTGGTGCGAGCCGTCGCGGAAGGCCATGCCGAGGCTCTGGGAGAGATCTATGACCGCTTCGCCCCGATGCTGCTGGCTCTCGGCCGGCGGGTACTGGGCGACCCGGACGAGGCCGAGGACGTGGTCCAAGAGGCCTTCGTCCACCTCTGGCGCAAGGCCGGCCAATACGATCCCCAGAAATCCTCGGTCTCGACCTTTCTGGTGCTCGTCACCCGCAGTCGGGCCATCGACCGCCTGCGCACCCGCCAGGTGATCGAACGCACCCGCGGGCAGGCCGGCGCCGAGCCCGCGATCCGAGTCGATACATCCGGCGATGGGGTGTCCCGCGTACTGCATCTTGAACGGCGGACGAGGGTTCGCCAAGAGCTTACGAGCTTGCCGCAGGAGCAGCGGCAAGTTCTCGAGTTGGCCTTCTTCGAGGGCCTGACTCAACGAGAGATCGCCGAGCGCACCGGCATCCCCCTGGGGACGGTCAAGACCCGGACGCTCCTCGCCATGAAAAAGCTCCGAACCGTGCTACGCGTCGAGATTCGGGAGTTACTGTGACCGGAAATGAGTTCGACCCGACCGGCATTCTGCCGATCCTCGATGGCGAGATCGGCTTCGAAGAAGCTGCTGCCCTCACTGACGGTGAGGCAGAGACTTTGCGCCGACTGGAGATCGAGACTCTAGGACTCCTCGCTTCGACTCTCGAACCGGTGGCACCGCGGGCCGGCGCCCGGGAGCGTCTTTACCAAGCCCTCGCCGTCTCTTCCAACCTAGCGCCAGTGGTTTCCCTGGCAGCGGTGCGGGCCGAACGCACGGCGGCAGCGGCGCCGGTAGCCCGGACTGGACTCCGGTGGGGCCTTGCCGCGGGACTTCTGATCGGCGCTCTTGGGCTCGGGACCGCGGGCTGGCTGGTGCTCGAGCAAACCCGAGTCGAAAACCAGCTCGCCCGAGTCGAAGGCGAGCGAGCAGCCTTGGTCGCCGAGTTGCGCGAGCGCGAGCGACAACTCTCGGCGGAGCGAGAAGCTCGCTTCGGTGAGGTCAGCCGGCGGAACGAGGCGTTGCAGCTGGTCGCTACCCGCGGTGTCGCGGTTTGCCCGCTACGGCCGGTCGGCCAGGCCACAACGCTCCAACCCGATTCCTTCGCCGTCCTCTACATGGCACCGGCCCAGCGCACCTGGTACGTCAAGGCCTCCAAGCTGGCGCCGCCGCCGCCGGGTCGCACCTACCGAGTCTGGTTCGAGAGCGAGAACGGCCCGGTCTACGTCGGAGACCTTCGGCCGGCTCCCGACTACGATCTGCAGTTCGAGGCTGCGGGGTTCGAAGCCTTGGTCATGAAGGGCGTCAAGGTCACCCTCGAGTTGCCGGGCCAGCACTCCGAGCCGATCGGACCCATGGTGCTCTTCGGCGACGACAAGATGATGGTCCTCTGACGCCCCCGCCGATTGCGGCGCGGCGGCAGGAATTGCTCTCCGATCGGGCCTGTTCTACGGCACCGAGGAGGGCCAGACGGCCATGTTCTTCGACCCGATGTATCTGCTCTTCGTCGCCCCGGCGTTTATCCTGTCGTTGTGGGCGAGCTTCCGAGTCCAATCCGCGTTCAAGAAATACTCCCAGGTGCGCACCGCGAGCGGCTTGTCCGGCGCTCAAGCGGCCGAGCGCATGCTCTCTCTGGCCGGGCTCCACGACGTCAAGGTGATCCGCCACCAGGGCATGCTGACCGACCACTACAACCCGCTCACCAAGACCTTGGCGCTGTCCGAGGCGACCCACGACTCGCACTCGGTGGCCGCCATCGGCATCGCCTGCCACGAGGCCGGGCACGCCTTGCAGCACGCCCAGGGCTACCAGGCTCTCAAGCTGCGCTCGGCACTGGTGCCCACGGCCAACATCGGATCTACCCTTGGCTACCTGGTGATGGCCGCGGGCCTGATGTTCGCGAGCGCCAAGGTGGTCCTCCTGGGCGCGGTGTTGTTCTCGGCGGTGCTGGTGTTTCAGCTGGTCACCCTGCCGGTGGAGTTCGACGCCTCGAACCGGGCCAAGGCCCTGTCGATTCAGTACGGGCTGATCTTGCCCCAGGAACGCGTAGGGATGGACCGGGTGCTCAACGCCGCCGCCCTGACCTATGTGGCCGCCGCGGTCTCGACCCTTCTCACCTTGCTCTACTTCCTCATGCGCGCCGGTCTGCTCGGACGGCGGGACGACTGAGCGACGGACTCTTCGCCTGCAAGTAGAATCCCTCGCCTCATGGGAGACCACTCTCTCTACAGCCAGTGGGTCGCCTCCGGGCGGCTCCAGGCGCCGCCCCCGCGCACTCTCGCTTCCTCCGCCGTGGTCCTGTGGCGGCGGCGCGCCACCGACGGCGAGCTCGAGGTCTACTGGGTCCGTCGCCATCCAGCCATGGCCTTCATGGGCGGCTGGCACGCCTTCCCCGGCGGTGGCGTGGCCAAGTCCGACGGCCAGGTGCCACCCGAGCTGATCGCAGGGGCACCGCGGGGGCTTTTCGCCGACCGGGTTTCCGGCGCGATGCCTGAGACTCTTCACGAGAGTCCTTTGCCGCCGGACGAAATCCCCGGGCTGGTGGCCGCGACCCTCCGCGAGCTTGCGGAGGAGACCGGACTCCTGCTGACCGTCGCGGGCGCCCTGCGGCCCGAGGGTTCGGCCTTCGACGCCGCGCGCCTCGCCCTGGCGGCCAAGGAAACCACTCTCGCCGCACTGGCCGAACGCTTCGGCGTCGCGCTCGACGCCTCGCCCTTGGTGTTCGCGGGCCGGTGGCTGACCCCGCCCTTCGCGCCGATCCGCTTCGACAACCGCTTCTTCCTGCTCGAACACCCCGAGGGCGCACCCGAGCCCCTCGACTCCACCGAAGCGATCGCCTCCGAGTGGGTGCGGCCTGCCGAGGCCCTCGAGCGCTGGCATTCGGGGGATGTGGTCGCGGCGCCGCCGATCCTCCACCTGCTGACGGTGCTGGCTGAACACGGCCCGGTGGCAGGCATTCCCCGGCTGCTCGAGCCCGAGGAGGCCAACCTCGGCCCCCACCGCAAGGTAGAGTTCCGTCCCGGGGTGGTGCTCTTCCCCCTGCCGACGCCCACCCTGCCGCCGGCGACCCACACCAACACCTATCTCGTGGGTTTCGGCGATGCCCTCCTGGTCGACCCGGGCTCGCCTCATTCGATCGAGCTCGAGCGGCTCGAAGCGGCGCTCGCGGCCGCCCGCGAGCGGCTCGGCCGGCAGGTCTTGGCGATCGTCCTCACCCACCACCACCCGGACCACGTGGGGGGCGCAGCACGCCTGTCCGATCGTCTCGGCGTTCCTGTGTGGGCCCATCGGGCCACCGCCGATCGGCTGGCGGGGCGGGTACGCGTGAATCGCGAGCTCGTCGACGGCGAAGTCCTCGTGCTTGGCGGCGAGCCGGAGATGCGGCTCACGGTGCTCCATAGCCCGGGCCACGCCCGCGGGCATGTGGCGCTGTGGGACGCGGACCGGCGGTCGCTCCTGGCAGGCGATCTCGTCTCCGCGGTGTCGACCATCGTGATCGATCCCCCGGAGGGCGACATGGACGAGTACCTGGCGTCGCTGGAACGGATGGCGGCGCTCGACCCGCTGGTGCTCTTTCCCGCCCACGGCCCGACCCTCGGTGAGGGCAAGACCAAGCTCGAGGAGCTGATCCGGCACCGCCTGGCTCGCGAAGCGAAGATCCGTGCGGCTCTTGCGGTGGGCCGAGCGACCGCCGAGGAGATGGTCGCCGAGGTCTACGACGACGTGCCCCCCGAGGTCTGGCCCCTGGCCTTGCGCCAGATCGAAGCCCACCTGATCCGCCTGCGCCGAGGGTGAAGGGCGTGCCGTGAAGCTCTGGGCCATCGCCGACCTCCACCTTCGTCACCCGGCCAACCGTGCGGCCGTTTCCGCGCTCGAGCCACGGACCGAGGACTGGCTGATCGTGGCTGGCGATGTGGGCGAAGGTCTGGACACCCTGCGGTGGGCTTGGCGTGAGCTCGGCACCCGCTTCGCCCGGCTGTTCTGGGTGCCCGGTAACCACGACCTGTGGAGTGCCAACGGAGATCCCCTGGCCGGCGACTCTCGCTATCGGGCGATGGTGGAGCTGTGCCGAGAGCACGGCGTCCTCACCCCGGAGGACCCGTTTGTCGCCTGGCCGGGCCGAGCGACGCCGGAGGGCGGGCGCTATCGCATCGCCCCGCTGTTTCTGCTCTACGACTACACCTTTCGGCCCGACGATGTAGCCCCCGAGGCAGCCGTGGCCTGGGCGATGGAGCACGAGGTGTTGTGTTCGGACGAGATGCTTCTGCGGCCCGACCCCTACCCCAGCCGGGCCGCCTGGTGCGCCGCGCGCTGCACCGCCGCGGAGGCCCGGTTGGCCGCCGAGCTCGAGCCCGGCGACCGGCTGGTCCTAATCAACCACTGGCCCCTGCGCCAGGAGCACGCGCGCTTGCCCCTGGTGCCTCGTTTCATGGTCTGGTGCGGCACCCGCCGCACCGAGGATTGGCACTCCCGATTCCCCACCGAGGTGGTGGTCTATGGCCACCTTCACATTCCCCAGACCCAGGAACGGGACGGGGTGCGCTTCGAAGAGGTTTCCTTCGGGTACCCTCGGAATTGGGAAGGTCGGCGCACCCTCGAGCAGTCGCTGCGGCTGCTGCTCGCCGAGTAGCGTCAGGCGACCGCGGCCCCTAGGGCGGAGACCGAGATCTCGCCGTGGGAGCCATTCCAGACCGGGCGACCCTCCTTCAACAGGATCGCCTGGGGTGACTCGTGGCGAATGCCCAGCCGGGCGGCGATCTCGTTCGACAACGGCCGCACGTGCTGCACTTCGACGAGCGTAAACAGCTCCCCGCCGGCACCGCCGGCCGCGACGTAGGACTCGTACTCGCGATGGGCCCGCGCCGAGATGCCGCAGGTGACACTGTGTTTGAACAACCAGACCGGCCGCTCGGCCGACAGGGCGAGGACTTCGTCGAGGTCCGCGAGGGTGGTGAGACGACGGATGGACATGGGTGGGCTCCTGGTGAAGAGTTCGACGAGCAAGGTTAACAGGTGAACTGCCGCCCCGTGGGACAATGCCTCTCGTGAAGGCGCGTACCCAGATTCACGAAACCCGGGTCACGGACGACCTCGACCTGCTCCTCGGGGTCATGCCGGCGCGGGTGCGGTCGGCGATCGAGACTTTGCCCGACCGTCAGGACTTGCTCGAGGTGGTGTTGGACCTGGGGCGGACGCCGGAGGCGCGATTCGAGGGACGGGTCGTAGAGCTGGGCGCGGAGGCGGTGGACCGGCAGGAGCTGGCGGCGGTCGTCGAGCGGGTGGGGCGGTTCGGGGCGGACAATCGGGCGGGCATCGAGCGGACGCTGCACCGCATCTCGGCCATTCGCAACCGCGACGCCACGGTCGTGGGGATGACCTGCCGGGTGGGCCGGGCGGTCTACGGCACGGTGGCGGTACTGCGCGACGTCATCGAGGCCGGCCGCTCGATCCTCCTGCTCGGTCGCCCCGGGGTGGGCAAGACGACGCTGCTGCGCGAGGCAGCTCGCGTGCTGGCGGACGAGCTCGCGAAGCGCGTGGTGGTGGTCGACACCTCGAACGAGATCGCTGGCGACGGCGACATCCCCCATCCCGGCATCGGCCGCGCCCGGCGCATGCAGGTGCCCAACCCCGACGCCCAGCACGCGGTGATGATCGAGGCGGTCGAAAACCACATGCCCGAGGTGATCGTCATCGACGAGATCGGTACCTCGGCCGAGGCTCTGGCCGCCCGGACCATCGCCGAGCGGGGCGTCCAGCTGATCGCCACCGTCCACGGCAACACCCTCGACAACCTGCTCCAGAACCCCACGCTCTCGGACCTGCTCGGCGGCATCCACGCGGTGACCCTTTCCGACGAGGAAGCGCGCCGACGCAACACTCAAAAGACGGTGCTCGAAAGGAAGGCGCCGCCGACCTTCGACATCGTGGTCGAAATCCGCGAAAAGGAGCACTACGCGGTCCACCACGGCGTGGCCGATGTGGTCGACCGGCACCTGCGGGGCATTCCGCCGAACCCGGAGCTGCGGGTGCGCACGCCGACGGGGGTAGAGATCACCCCGCCGGAAGATGCCGACGGCGCCCTCCGCCCTGGCCCGGCCGCCCGCGAGCCTTCGCGCCTCGCGGAGCGCGCCCGGCGGCGGCTCAAGGTCTTCCCCTATGCCTTGTCCCGCGAGCGACTGGAGCGGGCGATCCAGGACCTCGGCGCGCCGGTCGACCTGCTCGACGAAGCGCGCCACGTGGACCTGATCCTGACCGTCAAGTCCCACGAGCGGCGGCTGCCCCGCAAGCTCAAGGAGGCGCAGCTGAACGGCGCACCGGTGGTGGTGTTGCGCTCGAACTCGGCCCACCAGATGGAAGCGTTCCTGCGCTCCGAGTTGGGCCTCGACGACCTCGCGGAGCTGGCTCCCGAGGCCCACCGCGAGGTCGAGGTGGCCATCGACCAGGTGCTCGACCGCGGCCGGCCGGTGGAGCTGGCGCCGCAGGTCCCGGCCATCCGCCGCCTCCAGCACGTGCAGATCGAGGCCGCTGGCCTCGGCTCCGCCAGCTTCGGAGAGGAGCCCCACCGGCGGATCGTGGTCTACCCGCCCAGCGGGCCGAAGCGGATCAGCCGGCGCTGAACCCCACCGCCCCGGCCGGGACGAGCCCGGCCGCTGCCCCTTGAATCAATAATTTAGGCGTGGACGGCCCGAGCCGGGCGCGAGGGATTGAAATCCCTCGCTATGGAATTCGTCCCCGGGGGACGGGGACCGTCTCCTCGTCCCGCAGGGACGTACTGGTAGCGAGGGATTTCAATCCCTCGCGGTCACCTCGCGGTCCGGCCGGGGAGGGCGGGGGCTGGATCACCTGCCTGTGGCCACTACTCCGCGGGCTCGCCGAGCAGCTCGACGATCTCTTCGCGCCGTGCCGCGAGCTCCGCGTCGCTCGAGGCCTCGAGCACCAGGCGCAGGTAGGGCTCGGTGTTCGACGGGCGCACGTTGGCCCACCAGGTCGGATAGGTGAAGGTAATGCCGTCCAGGTAGTCGATCTCGGCGTCGGCGTAGCGCGCGGCCAGCTGCGCGATCTTGCCATCCTTGTCCGCGACCACGAAGTTGATCTCCGGAGTCTTACGGTACTTGACGGTCAGGGGCTCGACCAAGGCCGACAGGGGCCGGCCTTCTTTCCACAGCAGGTTCAAGATCTCGATCACCGCCAGCAGGGCGCAGTCGGCGTAGTAGTTGTCCCGGAAGTAGTAATGACCGGCCAGCTCGCCGCCGAAGATGCCGCCGCGCTCGCGGAGCGTCGCCTTGATGAACGAATGGCCGACCCGCTCGCGCACCGGAATGCCGCCCTTCGCCGCGATGTGCTCGGCCACCGCGTGGGAGGAGCGCAGATCGTAGACCACGACCTTGCCGGGCTCCCGGGAGAGCAGCTCGCCGGCCACGAGCGCCGTCGAAAGATCACTGCCCACGGGCTCGCCGCGCTCATCGACGAAGGCCGCGCGGTCGGCGTCGCCATCGAAGGCGATACCCAGATCCGCGCCGGAGTCGAGCACCAGCTTCGACAGGTCCCGCAGGTTCTCGAGCTTGAGCGGATTGGCCTCGTGGTTGGGAAAGGTGCCGTCGAGCTCGAAGTACAGCGGCACCAGCTCGATACCGAGCTGTTCGAGGATCGGGCGATCGACGGCGCCCATGCCGTTGGCGCAGTCCACTGCCACCTTGAGCCGCCGAGCCCCCGCGGGCCGGCGAAGGTGGCCGAGCACGTGGGCCGCGTAGGCGGCGGTGACGTCCGCCTCGGTCTTCACGCCCCGTCGAGTCGGGGCGGCCGGGAAGTGGCCGGAGTGGACGATCGTCTCGAGGTGCCCGATGCCGTGGTCACCGGAGACTGGCCTGGCATCCCGGCGAGACATCTTGAAGCCGTTGTAGCGGGCCGGGTTGTGGCTGGCGGTGACCTGGATGCCGCCGGCGGCGCCCAGGTGCCCGATCGCGAAGTAGTTGGTGGGGGTGGGTTGGAGCCCGACGTCGATCACGTCGAGGCCGGACTCGAGCAAGCCCTCGACCAGGGCCGCCTGGAGCGGCAAGCTCGAGGAGCGCATGTCGTGGGAAACCACCACTTGGGCGCCGTCGCGGTCGTCCTCCGGGTCGAGGATGGCGCGGAAGGCCCGGCCGATCCGGTGGGCGATCGTCGTATCGAGCTCGTCCGGGACGATGCCCCGCACGTCGTAGGCTTTGAAGATCCCTGCCATTTCAACTCCCGTCGGTTGGATTCAAACGCGCTCGAGGCGGAACGCGAAGTCGTGCTCGTCGATCGGCGCCGGCTTCAAGCTCGCGCCGTTGCCGGGGGTCAGCTCGACCGCGAGGGTCTCCCCCGCGATCGTGTCCCGGTGGGCCACGATGGCCGCGGCCAGCTCGCCATCCGCCCGGTAGTGAACTCGGATGCGATCCGCGTAATCGAGGTCGGCGTCCTTGCGGGCCGTTTGGAGGCGATTAACCACCTCGCGGGCCAGTCCCTCGGCGATCAGCGCGGGCGTCAACGCCGTGTCGAGGGCCACCAGCAACTCGCGGTCGCCCTGGGTGGCCGTGCCCTCCCGTTCGAGCAGGCGCAGCTCGAGCTCGTCGGCTGAGAGCCGCACCGTTTCGCCGTCCGGAAGCGCGACGTCGATCCCGCCGTCGCGCTCGAGCGCCATTGCCAGGGCATCGCCATCGGCCGCGGCCAGGGTGGCCTGCAAGTCCTTCATGCGCTTGCCGAAGCGCGGGCCGAGCTTGGGGAAGACCGGCTTGACCTCGGCGCGCACGTACTCGGTGCGGTTGGCGGCCCAGGCGATCGCCTTGACGTTCAGCTCGTCGCGGAGGATGTCGGCATAGGGCTCGACCAGGCCGGGCAGGTCCCGGTCGGCGGTCACCAGCGTCACCGCGGCCAGGGGCTGGCGGGTCTTCAACGAATGGGCGTTGCGCGCCGCGTGGCCGAGGCGAACGATCCTCTGGAGGGCCGCCATGGCCCGCTCGAGCTCCGGGTCCGAGCGCTCGGCACCGAGGCCGGCGAACCACTCTTCGAGGTGCACGCTGTCGGCCCCGCGACCCTGGGAGCGCTCGAGCCGGGCGTGGATCTCCTCCGCCACGAAGGGCGTCAACGGCGCGGTCAGCCGTGCGAAGGCCGTGAGCACTTCGTAGAGCGTCTGGTAGGCGCTCTCCTTGTCCTCGCCGCCCTCCCCCTCCGGGCTCCAGAAGCGGCCGCGGCTGCGCCGGATGTACCAGTTGGTGAGGTCGTCGATGAACGCCTCGAGAGCCCGCGCGGCGTCCACGATGGAGAACGCCTCGAGGGCCGCCGTCACCGCCTCCGCCGTGCGGTCGAGGGCGAGCAGCACCCAGCGGTCGAGGGCCGGGCGGCGCCCGAACGGGATCGGCGCCGCCACTCCGGGGCGCCAGCCGTCGAGGTTCGCGTAGATAGTGAAGAAGGACAGGGCGTTCCACAGCGGGATCTGGAAGCTCTGGGCGCTCTCGCGCACCAGCCGGGCCGAGAAGCGCGAGGTCAGCTCCGGGTTCGCGACGCAGAGGTAGAAGCGCAGGGCGTCGGCGCCCGTTTCCGCCACCACGTCCATGGGCTGGACGACGTTGCCGAGGCGCTTCGACATCTTGCGGCCCTGCTCGTCGTTGATGTGGCCGAGCACGATGCAGTGGCGATAGGCCACCGAGTCGAAGAGCAGGCTGCCGAGCACATGGAGGGTGTAGAACCAGCCGCGAGTCTGGTCGACCCCCTCGGTCACCAGGTCCGCCGGGAACTGCCGGGCGAAGAGCTCGCGGTTCTCGAACGGGTAGTGGTGTTGGGCGAAGGGCATGGCCCCCGAGTCGTACCAGGCGTCGATGACGTCGGCCACGCGCTCGAGCCGGCCGGAGCCGCAGGACTTGCAGCCCCAGGAGAAGTCGTCGATGGCCGGGCGGTGAGGGTTGAACAGCTCCGGGTCGTAGAAGCTCGCGGGCGCCGGCCGGCCGGCCTCGGCGAACAGCTCGGCGTAGGAACCGGGCACGAAGCTCGCGGGGCAGTCGGTACACAGCCACACCGGCAGGGGCGTGCCCCAGTACCGGCGGCGCGACAGGGCCCAATCGACCACGTTCTCGAGCCAGTTGCCGAAGCGGCCCTCACCCACATGCTCCGGATGCCAGTGGATGGTGCCGTTCAGCTCGATCAGCCGGTCCTTCTTCGCCGTCGTGGTCACGAACCAGCTCTCGGTGGCGAAGTACAGCAGCGGCCGGTCGCAGCGCCAGCAGAAGGGATAGTTGTGCTTGGTGCGCTCGGAGTGCAGCAGCAGGCCCCGGTCCTTCAAGTCGCGCAGGATCTTGGGGTCGGCGTCCTTGAACCACAGCCCGGCGAAGGCCTCGAGGCCGGGCAGGTCCGCCACGGTGCCGTCGGGGAGAATCGTGGCCAAAAGCGGCAGGCCGTACTTCTTGCCCGTCTGGTAGTCGTCCTCGCCGAACCGGGGGGCGGTGTGGACGAGGCCCGAGCCGTCGGTGGCGGTGACGTACTCTCCGAGCACCACGCCGAAGCCGGTTTCGTCGTTCGGAGCGGTGTCGACGGGCACCCGGAACGGCCGGTCGTAGCGCAGGCCCTCGAGATCCCGACCCCGGAACCGGGCCAGCACGGGCTCCCCTCGCAGGTCGACCCGCTGGCGCTTGCCGCCCGGCGCGTCCCTCTCGAGCGGCACCGCGCCGGCCAGCTCATCCCCGAAGAGCAGGAGCTTGCCGGCCTCCGCCGGATGCTCGACGACGCGGTAGACCCGATCCGGATGGACGGTGAGCCCGACGTGGGCGAGAAGCGTCCAAGGGGTGGTCGTCCAGGCCACGAGCTGAAGCCCCGCGGGCACCGTCCACGCGGCCCCGTCGAGGGTCGAGACGTTCTGCCCGGCACGGGCCGGAAACAGCGCCCACACGGAAGGATCGTCCGCTTCCTTGTAGTTCTGGGCCACCTCGTGGGACGACAAAGTCGTGCCGCAGCGGGCGCAATAGGGCTGGATCTTGTAGCCCTTCGCGAGCAAGCCCTTCTTCCACAGCTCGGAGAGCGACCACCACACCGACTCGATGTACTCGTTGGTGAAGGTGAAATAGGCGTGGTCGAGGTCCGTCCAGTAGCCGAGCCGCTCGGTGAAGATCCGCCACTCACGCTCGTAGGTCCGCACGCTTTCGAGACAGGCCCGGTTGAATTCCGCGATGCCGTAGGCCTCGATCTGCTGTTTGCCGGAGAAGCCGAGGCGCTTCTCCACCTCGATCTCCACCGGCAACCCATGGGTGTCCCACCCGGCCTTCCGGGCCACGTGATGGCCGCGCATGGTGCGAAACCGGGGGAACAAGTCCTTGGCCACCCGCGACGGCACGTGCCCGACATGGGGAATGTTGTTGGCCGTGGGCGGCCCCTCGTAGAGCACCCACTCCCCCCGCGGTGACGGCTTCTCCATCGAACGCTCGAAGATGCGCTCCCGCCGCCAGAACTCGAGGGTCGCGAGCTCCTGGGCGGGGAAGGGGTAACCGGAGGGAACGTCGGGGAAGCGTCGGTCGGTCATAAAGGGTCACGGCCTCGAACGGGAGGCGGTATTGTAGTCGACTTGTGGGAACCCCTCAGTGCAGCAGGTCTTGGCCGAACGCCCGGCCGGAAACCGTGCAGTGCGCATCTCCCTGGGCGTCGATTTCGATCTCGAATCCCGTGACTTCCTGGAGTGAGACTTCGTTCTCGATCGCCTCCACGAACGGGCGGCAGTCGGCCGAGCCACCGACCAGTTCCACTTGCCAGGGCAACTCCCGATAGAAGTCCTTGTCCACGATTTCGGTGAAGCCGACGAGAGAGAGTTGATCCCCTGCGAGGCGCTCGATCCGGGCCTCGAGGTCGATCGGGTCGAAGGTCTTCGGCAGGATGGTCTCGAGCTCGACCAAAGCTCTCTTCACCTCGGCGGTGTGCCTTCGCACTTCGTCGATCCGGGGCTCGGCTGCCTGGCACTCTAGGATCGACTTCTCGACCGCGGCGATTCGCTTCAGCCTCGCGTCGAAGTCTTCCGCGCGGTGGGCCGCCAGGTAGAGCAGCCAGGGACTCGGCAGAAGGCCCAGCGCAAACCAGAGCACGCGTCTCATCGCGGTTCCCAGGTGGGCAGGTCCTCGTAGGCTACCCTCAGCGTCCACTCCCCTGGATTGGTTCCCCGCTGCCAGGGAAGGCCATCATCCACGGCGAGAGGTCGCTCGGTACCGGCCGAGAAGGCTCTCAACCGAAGCTCCTTCTTGTCGGCCTTTGCACTGAGCAGCTCGAATCCAGCGGCCTTCATCGCAGACAAGAAATCGAAGACCGGGCGTTCGTCTCCTCGCTGCCGCGACAGGTATTTGATGATCGCGAGGTTGATTTCAAGTCTCTGCTGGGACCACTTGAGCTCCGCGACCGCCTCCCTCGCCGAGCACTGTGCGAGCTCGGCCTCACGCTCGCGCTCCCTGCGCTCGAGCCGGGCGCGATTACGTTCCACCCGAATCACCAGAGCCGAGGTCGCCAGCAGCGAAAGGACGAAGCCCGCGAATACCCAGCGCAGGGTTCGGCGATCGCCTGCGTTCATTCTCTCCCGCCCTGCTGGGAACCGAGGTGTAGATTCGGCCGGAAGCCGTCCGGGGCACGGGTCTCCTCGAACATCGTCGAGCATGGTAGCTCGGAGTCGACCTTCGGAGGCGACGGCTCCTCCGCTCTCCCCCTCTCCCGGCCGGGGGTTCGAGGGCGGTGGGGAGAGGGGGCCGGGGGGTGAGGTTTCAACGGCGATAGGATCGGCAAGTCATGTTGCGAGTCCCGTCCTTCGAATCGGTGCGCGTCGTCGCTCGCGAGCTGCGCAGGACCCAGACTCCTGCGGAGGAGGCTTTGTGGCGCCTCCTCCGCAATCGCGGCCTCGCGCGGCTCAAGTTCCGTCGGCAGGTGCCTGTCGGCCGTTTCGTCGTCGACTTCCTCTGCCCACGAATGAGGTTGGTCGTCGAGGTGGATGGTGAGATCCACCGCGCTGCTGAAGGTCGGGACGAAGCCAGAACGAGAGAGCTCGAGAGCTTGGGCTACAGCGTGATTCGGTTTTCGAACGATCAAGTTCTGGCTGAGCCAGACCTTGTGTTGCGAGACATCGAGACCGCTGTGCGCCGTTGAAACCTCACCCCCCGGCCCCCTCTCCCCACCGCCCTCGAACCCCCGACCGGGAGAGGGGGAGAAAGATAGGCGACATCGCTTCTCCGGCACGCTCCGCTCCCCCCCCCCCGNNCCCCCCCCCCGGCCCCCAGGGCTGGATTCCCATGCTGCTACCCTCTCCCTATGTCCCGCGAGCTCCTCGTAGTCTGGGCCGGGCGCCACCAGCGGGACGGCTGGTCGGCCTTGGTGGCGGAGTATCTGAAGCGCATCGGGCGCTGGTTGCCGATCCGCGAGATCGCGGTCAAGGTGCGGGATGAGCGGGACCCGGCCACGCGGCTCAAGACCGAGGCGGCGGCGCTCCTGTCGGCGCTGCCCGAGCCGGTCTATTTGGTCGCCCTCGACCGCCGGGGAGAAGCGGTTTCTTCCCCCGCGCTGGCCGACCGGCTCGGTACGCTCAAGGACCAATGGCCCCACGCGGTGGCTTTCGTGCTCGGCTCGGACCTGGGGTTGGCGCCCGAGCTCCTCGAGCGGGCGCGCTGGCGTTGGTCCCTGGGGCCGCTCACCTTGCCCCACGAACTGGCCCGCCTGGTGGTGGTCGAGCAGCTCTATCGGGCGCTTTCCATCGGGGCGGGAATAAAGTACCATCGCGCACCGCTTTGACGCGGCCAGGCAGCCCGAACCGGGCTGTCCGTCGGAGGGCTAGGCGTGGAAAATACCAAGGGCTTGACCACCATGGACGTTCTCTCCGCCGAACAAATCGGCGCGCTTCACGAGCGATTGCTGTCTGAAAAGCAGCGCATCCTCGATATGTATGAGGCCGATGTCCGGGCCGGACAGCTGGCCGGGGCCGACGACGGAACCGAAGACATCGTGGACCAGGCCAACAAGGCCTGGAACCGCGAATTCATGTTCTCCCTCTCCGACAACGAGCGGAAACACCTGCTCCTGATCGAAGCCGCCCTCGGCCGCCTCGAGGCGGGCTCCTACGGCATCTGTCTCCACTCGGGCGAGCCCATCGCCTTCCCGCGCCTCCTCGCGGTGCCGTGGGCGCGCTACACCGTCGACATCCAGGAGCGGATCGAAAAGGGCCTCCTGGAAGAAGACGAGATCTGACCTTCCGGCGGTCGGCTCGACCCCGGCCGCCCACTCCCATGGCCACCGCCCTCGATACCCTCCTCGCCCGTGTCGAAGCGGGCGAGCCGAACCCTGTATTTCTCGTGGCCGGAGACCGCGTGGTGGCCGAGCCGGCCGCCTTGCGCCTGGCGGAGGCGGTGGCCAAGAAGTCCGGCGGGGCCGTCGAGAGCCACCGCCGGCCCCCGGAGCTGGCACCGCTTCTGGCCGACCTGCGGACCTACTCGCTCTTCGGCGGCGCCAAAGTGGTGCTGGCGGTCGAAACCGGCGTGCTCGCGGATCGCAGCGGCGCCGCGGCTTTCATCGACCAGGCCGCCGAGGTCCTGCCGGTCGGCGGGGGCGGTCTCTCGTCCCGCGAGCGCGAGGGTGCCCTGCGGCTCCTCCAGGTCGTTCGCCTGTTCGATCTCGATCCCTACCGCGGCCGGCCCGAGGCGGTGCTCGCGGAGCTACCCGAGTGGGTCTTTCAGGGGGCCAAGTCGGGCGGGCGCGGCGGGCGGGCCAAGAAGGACGCCGAGCGGCTGCGGGGAGACCTGGCGGCACTCCTGACAGCGGCCCTCGAGGCCGGCCTCGAAGGCCGTGGCACGGAAGAAGTCTCGGACCTGGCCGCCGCCATCCAGACCGGACTGCCGCCCGGGCACGTGCTCATCCTGGCCGAGAGCGAAGTGGCCGCCGACCACCCGATCGTGGCCACCCTCGACGGACGCGGCGCCTTCGTGCGCCTCGCCACGATCGCGGCCGACCGCGACGGCGCCTGGAAGGGCCTCGAAGGCATGGTCGCCGAGCTGACCCGGGAGACCGGAGTCACCATCGCCGCCGACGCCATCGGCGAGCTGGCCCGCCGCACCCTCAAGAAGGAAGGCGACTTCGGCGACGCCGTCGATCCGGCCTCGACCGCCCGCTTCGCCGGCGAATACCGCAAGCTCGCCAGCCTGGCCCACGGCAGCAACCGTCAACGAATCGAACGGCACGACGTCGAGGACGCCGTCGAGGACCGCGGACAGGAAGACGTCTGGGCCATTCTCGACGCGATCAGCCAAGGGCGCGGTGCCGAGGCCCTGGACCGCTACCACCGACTGCTCGCCACCTCCGAGGACGAGATCGCCACCCGCCTCTCCTTCTTCTCCCTCTTCGCCGGCTTCTGCCGCAACCTCGCCGTCGTTCCCGGACTCGTCCGCCTGGCCGGCGTCCCCGCGGGCGAGAGCAGCTACCCGCGCTTCAAGGAGCGCATCGCCCCGGCCCTCCAAAAAGAGATCGACGGCGAAAAGAGCCCCCTCGCCGGCCTTCACCCCTTCCGGCTCCACAAGGCCTACCTCGCCGCCAGCCGTCGCGACGAGGCCTTCCTGGCCCGTCTCCCTTGGCGGGTGCTCGAGACCGAAATGCGGCTCAAGGGTGAAAGCGATCAGCCCGATGTCGCACTTGCCCACCTGATGGCCGAAGTGGCCGGTAGCGGCCGCGGTCGGTAGAGCCCAGAGCTCCCCTCGCACTCGCCTTGGAGCCGCCGAGCTCGAGCTCTCTGTACGTACTCTCGAAAAAGGAAGCCGCCATGAATCCGAACCAAGCCCTGTGGGAAAAAGGGGACTTCACCCGCATAGCGGCGCTGATGCGCCCCTCCGGAGAAGCGCTCGTCCGCTCCCTCGGCATCACCGAGCCGCTCCGGGTCCTCGACCTTGGCTGCGGCGACGGCACCACCGCCGTGCCCCTGGCCCGCCTCGGCGCCGAGGTCGTCGGCATCGACATCGCCCGGAACCTCGTTTCGGCCGGCCAGAAGCGCGCGGCCGAGGCGGACCTCGACCGACTGAGCTTTCACGTGGGGGATGCCTGCAACTTGCACGGGGTTGAAGACGATTCCTTCGACCTCACCCTCTCGGTGTTCGGCGCGATGTTCGCCCCCAAGCCCTTCGACGTCGCCAAAGAGATCGTGCGCGTGACGAAGCCCGGCGGCCGGATCGAAATGGGCAACTGGATCCCGAACGACCCGATGTCCTTCGTCTCCCAACTGCTCAAGATCAGCGCCTCGTTCCTTCCACCACCCCCTGAGGGCTTCGTCAGCCCCATGACCTGGGGCGTCGAAACCCATATTCACGAGCGTTTCGCCCACGCCGGCGTACCCGGAGAGAACGTCACCCTGAGCCAGGACACCTTTCATTTCGTCTCCCCGGACCAGACCCCGGCCGACGTCATCGACTCCTTCCGCCGGTACTACGGCCCCACCATGAACGCCTTTGAGGCCGCCCAGGCGAGCGGCCGAGCCGAAGAGCTCCACGCCCAGCTCCTGGAGCTGGCGGAAGCCCAGAACACCAGCAAGAACGGCGGCACCTCGATCCCAGCGACGTACCTGCGGGTGACGGTTCGGGTGTGAGGGGGCGGGGATTGCCAGTATCGTACGCTTTCCCGTACCATTGTCTATGTGGGAGGCTAGTATGACCGTATTGACCGCTTCGCAAGCCCGTGCTGACCTCTACCGCCTTATGGATCGCGCGGCCGAATCTCATACGCCGATCACCATCGCTGGCAAGCGCAACAACGCAGTCCTGGTCTCGGCTGAAGATTGGGCCGCGATTCAAGAAACCCTCTTCCTTCTTTCCGTCCCGGGCCTGCGGGAGTCCATCAAAGAAGGGTTCGCCGAGCCGTTGGAGAACTGCTCGGAGCAGCTTGACTGGTGAACTGGCGGCTGACCTTCACCCGGGCGGCGCAGAAGGACGCCCAGAAGCTCGCGGCCAGCGGCCTCAAGGGAAAGACCCAGGCGCTCCTCGATGTGCTCCGCGCCAATCCACTCCAGAATCCACCGCCCTACGAGAAGCTGGTTGGCGACCTCGCCGGAGCCTTCTCCCGCCGCATCAACATCAAGCATCGGCTCGTCTATCAGATCTTTGAAGACGAGCGGACGGTGAAGGTGCTGCGAATGTGGACGCATTACGAGTAGGGCAAACAACGGTCTGCGTTCGCCCTCGAAATACATCCATGCCGCGGGCGGCAACCCCCCGCCCAACCTTCCGCGGCCGGCCGCGTACAATGCCTGAAAAGGCTCCCGCCTCGTTCGTCCCTACAGGAGAAGACCGCGTGAAACGACTCGCTTCCGCCAGCGTCCTCGGCCTCTTCACGCTCGTGTCCTCCCCCGTCTTCCCGGATTGGCCCCAGTTCCGGGGGCCTGAGGGGAAGGTCGAGCTGCCGGCTGCTCCCTATCGCCTCGAGCTGGCCTGGAAGGCGGCGCTGGGCTCGGGCTACTCGAACATCTCGGTGGCGGGCGACCTCGGGGTGACCATGTTCACTGCCGGCAAAGAGGACGTCGTGGCGGCCTTCGATGTCGCCACCGGCGCCGAGCGCTGGCGCCACGTGCTGGGCCCGAAGTACGCCGGCCACAGCGGCTCCACGGATGGGCCGATCGGAACGCCCACAATCGCTGGTGACTCGGTCTACGCACTCGGACCGCGGGGGGTGCTTGTGGCCCTCGGACTTGCGGATGGGGCGCAGCGCTGGCGAGCTCAGCTCGACGAGAAGAACGCCACCGTGCCGTTCTACGGCTTCACCACTTCTCCCCTCGTGGCCGGCGACCTGGTGCTGCTTGCGACGGGCGGGAAAGGGCACATGCTGACCGCCTACGATCGGCGCTCGGGCAAGGTGCGCTGGACCAAGGGCGAGGACGCGATCACCTACCAGACGCCGATCGCGCTCGAGCTCGGCGGTCGAAGCCAGCTGTTGGTGGTGAGCGACTTCTTCCTCCAGGGCCTCGATCCGCGCACCGGCACGGAGCTGTGGCAGAAGCGGCACACCGAAGGGAACGAGGGCGAGGCGTCGGCCCATGCGACCGGCGTCGATGGCGAGCGATTCCTGGTGAAGTACGGCGAAGGGGCGCGCCTCTACCGGCTCGGCGCGGCGGGCCCGGAGGAGCTGTGGCGGACCCGGGCCTTCGCCAATACCTACGGTCTTCCGGTGTACCACGACGGCCACTTCTACGGCTTCACCGGCCGCTTTCTGACCTGCGTGCGGGCGAGCGACGGCGAGATCCTGTGGCGGTCACGACCGCCGGGCGGTTTGGGGCTCTCACTCGTCGGCGACACGCTGGCGATCGTCGAGCCGAGCGGCGCGCTGGTCCTCGCCGAGCCCAATCCCGTCGAGTACCGGGAGATCGCCCGGCTCGCGGCCCTCGAGCGGGGCGACTACGCCATTCCGAGCTTCGCCGGGGGGCGGTTCTTCGTTCGGAACCTCGGCGAGATTGCGGCCGTCAACCTGGTGACCGGTGCAGCGGCGGCGGTCGCACCCGCGGCCGCGGACCGGGTGGTGCTCGGTCAGCTCGCTTACTGGTTCGACGAGGTCGAAAATCTGCCGGTGGCCGAGCGCCAGAGCCGCGTCGACTCCCGGTTCCCCGCGAGCCTGGCGACCCCGGTGATCGAAAGCGGTGGCATCGCCCACTTCCTCTGGCGCGGGCAGGCCGAGGACGTGGGGTTGTCCGGCGATGTCGCACCGCGCGGCGAGGAGCTCGGTCTCCGGCACCTCGCGGGCACGGACTTGTGGGTGCGGTCCCGCGAGCTCGATTCCGCGGCGCAGTACGGCTACGCCTTCAGCGTCAGCTTCGGCGATCCGACTGCAGACCCGAAGAACCCGCTGACGATCGACAACGGCTTCAGCGTGGCCTCCGAGCTTCGCATGCCAAGCTGGCCACCGTCGCCCCACCTCGAGCCCCCGCCGGCGAACCACCCGCGGGGTACTCTCGATGGCTTCCCGTTCCGCTCCGAGAAGCTCGGCAACACCCGCGAAATCAAGGTCTGGCGGCCGGCCGGTTACGAGGCCGACCCCGAGCACCGCTTCCCCCTGCTGGTGGTCAACCACGGGGACAATCTGCTGCGCGGCGGGCTGTTCCGAAACACGCTCGACAACCTCGTCGGAGCCTCGGTCGAGCCGATCGTCGTGGTGTTCGTGCCGCGCGCTCAGCCGGCAGAGTACGGCGGTGCCGGGGTTGACGGTTACGCCTCGTTCCTGGTCGACGAGCTCATCCCCCACCTCGAGCGCCACTACCGGCTGGACCCGACGCGGCGCGCGCTCCTGGGGCCCGCCTCGTCCGGTGTCACGTCTCTCTACACCGCGCTCGCGAAGCCTGGTGCGTTCTCGAAGGTGGCGATCCAGAGTTACTACACGATCGAGCCGGCCGCCACGAAAATTGCCGAGATGCTCGCGGCCGACGGCGCCAAGCCGGAGCTCGTCCACGTGGTGTGGAGCCGGCACGACTACGCCATTGCCGGCGGACCGCAGTCCGAGGCCGCCACCCAGGCTCTCCTCGAGCAGCTCCGTTCCGCGAAGGTGCCGGTCGTCGAGATGGTCGGCACCTACTCTCCAAACTGGGGTGGATGGCGGGGCCAAGACGACGACCAGCTGGTGGCGCTGTTCCCGGCCGCAACGCCTTGACCGACGTCACTGCTCGTCGCAACCGAGCGCGAAAGCGAGGGCGATGCAGACCGCCTGCATGCGCCTTTCCGTCAGTTGGCCGAGGCGCCTGCCCAGGCGGGCTTGATCGACAGTCACCAGATTGTGCAGGTTGACGGCACTGGGGCCTTTGAGACCATCCTCCACGTCGAGGTCCACCTCAGAGGGAACACCCCGCCGCGTGGAAGTTACGGGTGCAACCGTCACCCGGGAGAGGTAGTGGATCGCGCTGGCCCGGGTCATTACGAGGACCGGGCGTTCCTTGTCGGGCGCCGGGAAACGGCAGAGCCGAAGGTCGCCGCGATCTAGTCTGCCGGCCATGCTGCGATCTCCTCCCAGCCTCGCAGTTCCGGTTCGGAGTCAGGCTGACGCTCGTACCCGAGTCGGTCCCGCATTTCGCGCTCGCTTGCCCGAATCCTGGCGATGTAGCCCCGAACCGCTTCCCTGAGAAAGGCTGAGCGGTTCGTCCCTCGTTGCTGTACCAACTCGTCGGCTTCCGCGAGAAGGTCCTCGTCGATCACCATCTGAATCGTCGCCATGTCAGCATGGTGATCCACAACCTACTCCACAGTCAATTGTCCACTCCTACCCCCGCCCGAAGGCCATCCGCGGAAAACCGTACTCGAGCCGCAGCGCTCTGAACGGCACCAAGAGCCGCTCGCGGTCGCCGGCGGCCAGACGATCGTTGCGACCGTAGAGCGTTTTGTAGACGCCGACCAGTTCGGGGAACTCGCGGTGGAGCCAGGGCAGCAACCGGGGTCGAGTTTCCCTGCGCAGGACGAGCGGCTCGACTTCCACGTCCGCGGCGCCGGCCTCGGCAGCAGCGGCCACGAGGGGGCGAAGGGTGCGCTCCTCGTGGTTGATCCAGGGCATCATGGGCTTGATCGCCACCACCACGGAGAGGCCGGCGGCGGCCAACCGCTCGACCGCCTCGAGGCGCTCCTCGGGCGGGGCTCCCTTCGGGTCGAGCAGGGCGGCCAGGTCCGGGTCCACGGCCGGGAGGGCCATTCGCACGCGGATGGCGTGTTGGGAATCGAGCTCGGCGAGGCGGTCGGCATCCTCCCGCACCCGGGGAGACCGCGTGTCGATCGACACCGTCAACCCCTCGAGCCGCCCGAGCGCATCGAGGATCGGCCGAAGGGCCTCCCGGTAGCGCTCTGGAGTGGAGTACGGGTCGACAGTGGCCCCCAAGAGCACCGGCTGCCGCGCATCCGCGGCCTGGCGCAGGCGCCGCAACAGGCTTCCGGAATCGTTGGGAGCCCAGGGCCAAACCGGGTTCGGCAGGGCGGGAGCGAGCGGTAGAGTGGCTTGCTGGATCATTTACGCTTTATTTACGCCTATTTCCGTGCCGGTGTCAAGTGCCCACCTGCCCGGCGATCCGTGTACTAGAGTCAACGGTCTCCGGTCATCGTCGGAACATCGCCACCGCGGTCGAGCGGTCGGCACGAGAGGAGTCCATGTGAGGTGCTCAGCCAAGTGGTTCTGTTGGGGTTGGGTCGCGGCGGCCCTGCCGGTCCTGCTCGCCTGTCGGTCGACGGCGACGGACCCGGCGGGAGGGAAGCCGAAAGACCTGGTGACCGCCGCCGAAGTAGCAGCGCTCTGGGAGCTCGAGGGAGCGGAGCCGGCGCTCGCGGCAATTGCGGTCCGGGATTGGAGCACCGCCTGGGATCACCTCCGCGAGTTGGACTCGAGCCCCTCCGCGCTCTACCTTCTCGCCGTCAGCGAGGCCCAACTCGGCGACCCCGCGGCCGCCTACGACGACCTCCAGCGACTGCGGCGGACCTGGGGCCGAGCGCTCCAGCAGGTCGTCGGTGGCAGCGTCGCAGCGCTCGAGAGCTGGTCTCTCCCGAGCGTCCTGGGAACCAACAGGTTCTGCACCCGCCCTCCCAAGGATCTCTCCCGACGCTGTCCCGACGAAGATCTGGCCGTGGTGGAGCAGTATTGCCTCCAGTACTTCCCAAGCGAGCTCGACTGCAAGATCGCCTTGGGGGGTGCCAAGGATGTCTGCTCGGGCCGCACCTGGTTCTTCGACCACGTCGACAATCCGATGAAGCCGGACAACCTGGCGCGATGCACCGCGCGCGAGCTCTTCTCGGATTATGAGCCGGGGTTGGTGCCGGAGGTCTTCCTGCCGCCCGCGGCCGGGCCAGCCCAAGGGGCACCGTCTCCACCCAGCAGCTAGTCGCGCCGAGGCCTAAAACTCTCGAGGAACCGGATCTCCCCCCAGGCCGCCACCGGGGGAGCTCCGTCGATCGGCCGCAGGAGGACCCGCACCCAGCGGGCTCCCGGCGGCGGAGGCTCCGGGTCTTTTCGATAGACCTCGGTGGGACCGAGGGTCACCGGCCTCAGGATTCGAGCGGAGAGCAGGGTGCCTTCCTCGGACCTTCGGTATTCCAGCCGGAGAGCCCAGAGGCCGTTCGCTGGTCCCGGCCACGAGCCGAGCCGGGCCATCAGCTCGACGGCTCGGAGCGGCTCGACGAGCTCGAAATCCCACCGAACCGCGCCGAAGCCAAAGGACCGAAGGGGGGTCGCCCGGCCGCGCTCGGGCGCCGCGGCATCTTCTGACCTTTCGGACCCGCTCGACCGGACCTCGGACCCTCCCGGCGCCCCCTCCCGAGCGCTTTCTCCGACGGGAGCGGCGGGGCGGGGCGCGCTCGCGACGTAGTTCATGCGCTCGATACTGGTGAAGATATCCGGCGACACCCTCGCCTGCGGGGCGATTCTCCGGAGCACATCGAGATACTCCTTGGCGTTGAGGTGCGGCTTGCTCTTGTGGAAGAGCGCGTTGACCATCTCGAAAAACGGGATCGGCGACGCCCCATTGCGATCCGCTTCACCCACCCGGCCGAAGCCGGCACTTGGGTTGCCTGAGCCGTCGTCGGCGGTGTCGTAGAGGTCCCACAAGGCGGCGGTCACCCAGCCCTCGTTCCTGCTGTCGAAGACCCGCGTCGCGAAGTAGCGCTCGAAATCGGCCGCCCCGACACCACCGCCACCGCGCGGCGTGGAGACCTTGAGGATTCCATCGTGAGTGCCCTTCACCACCAACGCGAAGAAATTCGCCCAGCCCTCGGTCCAGCTACAGGAGCGGTCGAGCTCGACGTCGACTCGATGCCCCGAACAGTTCTGCCCGGGAACGGAGCCGTAGGCCTGGTCCATGACCGCGTGACCCATCTCGTGGTAGATCGAATCGTCCCCCGACGACAGATAGGCCGGCGGCCCCAGAAGCTCGTTCCTGGAAGGATTGTATTGAGCCCCAACATTCGACTGAACGGGGACACAAAGATCGATTTGATCTTCGTCGAGAAAAGTGTGGGCCGTCAGGGTCAAGTATCTCTTGTGAGCTTCGTGGGCAAGCCGCCAGAGTTGAGCCGCCGGACCGGTCAGGCGAAACGGGGGGAAGCTGACTCTGACTCCCGGAACGACTCCGCCCTGACTCTGTTCCATTCCGTAGACCTCGCCGGCGCCTCCCAGCGTTCGACAGTCCTTCTCGAGCCGGAACGAGTAATCTTCGAATCGTACGGCCGCGTGGATCGAATCGGAAGGGGTCGATATCGGCACCTCGAGCGACCATCGCCCCCCCGGGCCGGTACCGGTGGCGAATCCGTTCACCTCCACCGAGAGACCCTCGACGCCCCCCAAACCCTCGATCTCCACCGTGCCTTCGACGGTGACCCGACCCGGCTGGACCTGGACCGGGAAATCCTTGATGGAAGACTCGAGGGCGCTCAGTTCCTGACAGCCGCAGAATAGTCCCGCGCTGCAATAGAGGATGCCCCCGTAGAATCTCACCGTGAAGCGGGCACCCTCTCGGCCCACCGGCCAGCCCGCCGTATCGATCACACCGGCCGCCTGCAAGGAGTCCGACCCGGACGCGATCGGCTTCAAGTCGAGGGGCAGGGAGCGCCCGATCGGGCGACCCTGGTCGTTGAGGATATCGATCCAGGACTCGCGAATTCTCTTGCACAAATTGAAATGGCCGTCCGCCGAACAGGCTCGAGCGAGGTAAGGGATGGAGTCTCCCGCGTGGAAAGTCGTCGAGGGCGTGGGAAAGTCGATCGCCCCGAGGCCGCTTCCACAGCCGTAGAGGTTGCCGGCGGCCGCGGCTGGGATGGGTGCGAACGAGAGCAGCAGTACGACGAGGGAACCACCGAGTCGCTTCGCGGTGGAAAAGGCCGAAAGCGGGTCGTGTAGCATCGTCTTACCCTTCCCGGGCCCTACCCGAGGGGCCGTGGGTCGAGAGAAACGGAATGGGATCTCTGAAAATACATGCGAAGTTTCGGGAGGGTGTTTCAGCGCTACGTCCACGCGGGCCCGACACTTCGAGTTCACCCCAGCTCCCGGGAGCCGTCACGCGTCGGTCGTAGGTTCGTAGCTCATGAGACTTATCCTGTTGCTTCGCTTCGCGCGGGTCCTCGTACCGCTGGGCCTCGGCTTGCTTTCGACCGGGGCCACGGCGGCCGCGGAGCCCGTGAAATTGGTCGTGGTCGTCTCGGTCGACGGCCTTTCCTGGCCTTTGCTCGAGCGTTACGCTTCCTGGTTCGACGGGGGTTTGCACCGGCTCCTCGCCGAGAGCCAGGTGGAAACCGCCTGCCACTATCGCCATCTCAACAGTGAAACCGGCCCCGGCCATGCGTCCCTTGGCACCGGTGCGCCCCCGCGGGTTCACGGCATCGTGGCCAACCGGTGGTTCGAGGCCGATCCCGGGGGCACCGGCGCGTTGGGGCGCATCTACTGCACCGATCAGCCGGACACGTCCCGCGTTCCGGGCCAGCCGCCCCTCTACTACCGCGAGGTTCCGCGCGACGGACGGCTCTACGTTTTCGGCCGACAACGGACGCTCGAATCCTGGGAGGAATCGGGCGAGATCGGCAACCAGGCGTCGACCCGCATCGGCGAGGGGCCCCAAGGGGAGACGCTGGTTTTCGACAGCGACGATGCGAAGGTGCTTTACGCGCTCCACCACGGGCTCGAGCCCGAGGCCCTGCCGCCCGGTCGTCCGATTCCGGGTCCCATCCGTCTGCGGGTGCCGACGCTTGGCGACCGCCTGGTCGAGGCCAGCCCCCGCTCCCGCGTGGTGTCGCTCTCGGGCAAAGACCGGGGCGCGATCTTCCTGGCCGGCCGGGACCGTCGTCATGTCGTCTACTGGTACGACCGCGACGCCGGACGCTTCGTCTCGTCGCCGGCCTACGACGCGGACAGCGTCGTCGGCAGCGCGGCCCGCGATCTCGTCAAGCAGTTCAACACGACCCAGGCCGGCGGCCGGCTGGTGCACCGTTTCGGCACCCGCTGGCATCCGCTGCCCGAGCCCGCGGGTGCCGAGGCCTGGCCGCGCCCCGCGGCGAACCTCGAGCTGTTCCAGATGCCCACCCTCGGTCTCGGGTTCGACCATGACCTGAGCCTCGATCCTCGCGGCTACTTCAACGCCTTCTACGGCTCCGCCTTCCAGGACCAGCTGCTGGCCGACCTGGCTCTCGAGGCGCTCGCGAGCCCGGCGCTTCGGCTCGGGCAGCGGGGCGTGCCGGACCTCCTGGCGCTGTCGTTCTCGGCCAACGACCTCGCCTCCCACTCCTACGGCAGCGAGTCCGAGGAAGCACTCGATACCCTGCGGCGGCTCGATCGTCAGCTCGGCCGCCTGCTCGGCGCCCTCGATGCTCTCGCGCGGAGCGAGCCGCGCGGCCGGGTGGTCCTCGCGCTGTCCTCGGACCACGGCTTTTCGCCGCTCCCGGAGGTCGTCCGGCTGACCATGGGCCAGCGGGTCGGTGGTCGCCTGGCGAGTGTCGAGCGGGACGTCGAAACCCCGCATCCGAATGTCCAGGAGCAACTCAACCGCGCCCTCGCCGACGCCCTGTGCCTGCCCCCGGGCAGCCAGCCGATCTTCGGGGTCGAAGGCTGGACCGTGGCATTCGACCCCGCGATCTTCTCCGCTCGGACGGTGGCCGGCTCCTGCGGCCCGGAAGGGAGCGCGGTGACCCGCGAGCAGCTCGACCGGGCCTTCGTCGACGTCGTCCACCGGGTCTTCGACGCCGAGATCGAGCGGGTCTTGCTGGTCTCCGAGCGGGACCGCTGGCCCGCGGACGAACCGGCGGTGCCCTTCGCCCGCGAGGATCTCGATCTCGCCCGCTCCGGCGACGCGTTCCTGATCCCCCGGCCCTACGTCTTGATGCACTGGGACGGTGCCCGCGGGTCCGGCCACGGCTCGCACCACGACTACGACACCCACGTGCCGCTGCTGTTCTGGGGCTCGCCCTTCCGCCCCGGGAAGCGAGCCGGCGACTGCGCGCCCTACGATCTGGCCCCCACCTTGGCCGAGCTGCTCGGAATCGAGTTACCGACGGCGACGGGCCGGTCTCAGGTGCCGAAGGCTCCGTGAGCGCGCACACCGAATCGCTTTCGGTTCGTCACCGGGTCGCCACGGCGAGCCGGGCGTCCCGTTCATAGGATGCACGGAGGTTCCGGGACTGGCCCCGCTGGTCGGTCCTCGGCACTCCCGCGATGCAAGCCCACTTCCTCGAACGCCTGACCACCTCCTCGGTGATCGCCGAGGTGCCCGGCCACGAGGTGGCCCTCGACGCCAACGTCAAGGCGCGCCGCCTGGCGGAGCTGTTTCAGGCCCAGCCGGACCTGCCCGGCGTGCTCCTGACCCGCCACGGCCGCGTCTACAGCGCCGTCTCGCGGGGCTACTACTTCGAGCGGGTGGGCGGCTACTGCGGCAAGGACCTCTACGACGGCCGGCCCATCCACCTCATGATGGATCGCTTCGATCAGCTCGGCGGCGCCCTCGAGGTGGCGGCCGAAAGCTCGATCCGCGCGGCCGTGGAGCGAGGGCTCGAGCGCCCGCGGGAGCTGCTCTACGAACCGATCATCGTGCGGGGAGACGCCACCGCGGTTCTGGTCGACTTCGAGGATCTCCTGATCGCCGACTCGCGCCTCTCCCATCTGCGCAACCTCCAGATGGGCCAGATCCTCGGCACCGTCGGCGAGGGCCTGCTGCTGATCCGAGAGGATCGCCGGGTGGGTTCCGAGTACTCGCGCTCGGCCGAGGCCGTGCTGGGGACCTCGGCGTTGGCCGGTCGCACCCTGCCCGAGCTGCTGGCCGACCGAGTCGACCCGGAGCGCTGCCGGCTGGCCGGCGAATACCTGGAGATCCTGTTTCGCGGCAACGTGATCGACAACCTCGTCACCGGTCTCAATCCGCTCGCCAAGGTCGAGCTTTCGATCCCCGGCGAGCCGCGCCCACGGGTGGCGGCCTTCCGCTTCGCCCGCAGCGTCGAGGGCGGGCGGGTACCCCACATCCTGGTGCGCATCGAGGACATTACCCAACGCGAGCAACAGGCGCTCGAGCTGGCCGCCCAGCGCGAGGTCACCGAGCTGCGGCTGACCCTGGCGGTGGCCCTCGCCGAGGCCGATCCCGAGGCCCTCTCCGCGTTCTTGGACCGGCTCGGGAACCAGGAGGCCACGCTCCGGGGCCTGGTGAGCGGAGCCCTGCCGACCACCGCCCTGGCGCGCGAGCTCCACGCGCTCAAGGGCGAGGCCGGACTTCTCGGCCTGACGCCGTTCCGGAGCTGCCTCCACGAGCTCGAGGATCGTCTCGAATCCCCGCCGGCCGGCCTGGCTGGCCCGGTCGTGCGGCTGGCCGGTCTCGTGGCCGAGACTCGGACGCTCCTGGCCCGCTTCCGGCGCGTCGGCCAGGCCACGGCGGCGCCCGCCGATCCGCTGGCCCGGCTGGCTCGGTTCGTGGGCGAGCTGGCGGCCGAGCTGGGCAAGGAGGCCCGCTTCGTCAGTAGCGTCCACCCGTCCCAGCTGCCGCCGGAGCTCCTCCCGCGACTCCAGGACGCCCTCGTCCAGCTGGCCAGAAACGCCCTCGTCCACGGCATCGAGCCGCCGGCCCAGCGAGTCGCCGCCGGCAAGCCGGCCGTGGGCACGCTCCAGCTGGCGTTTCGCAATCACCCTGGCCACCAACTGCTCGAGCTGATCTTTCAGGACGACGGTGCCGGTTTGGCCCTCGACCGAGAGCCGGACCTGGCCCGGCGGATCTTCGAGCCCGGCTTCTCCACCGCCGACGGCGTCGATGAGCACGCCGGCCGGGGAGTCGGCCTGGGGGTGGTCAAGGAGCGGGTCGAGGCCCTCGGCGGGCGCATCGCGGTCCACAGCGAACGGGGCCGGTTCTGCGCCTTCCGGATCCTGCTGCCCGAGCGAGCCGAGGTGGCGGCGTGAAGCTCCTGATCGTCGACGACTCCCTGGTGGTGCGCAACGCCGTGGCCCGCAGCCTCGTCGGCAGCGTGCTCGGCGAGCCCCTGCGGGCGGCGGACGGCCGCGAGGCGGTGGAGCTCTTTCGGCTCCACCGGCCCGAGCTGGTGACCATGGATCTCACCATGCCGCGGATGGACGGCCTCGGCGCCATCTCGGAGATCCTCGCCCTCGAGCCGGTGACCTCGATCCTCGTCATTTCCGCCCTCAACAGCCAGTCCGTCGCCCTCGAGGCCATTCGCCGCGGCGCCTGCGGCTTCCTGACCAAACCCTTCACCGAGCGCGAAGTCCGCGAGGCGCTCGACCAACTGGTGAACCATGCGCACGAGCACCGTCGTTGACTTCCGAGAGCGCCGCCCCCGACCGGCGCAAGAGGGCCGTTCCATGGCCAGCGCCGAGATTCCCATCCTGCTCGTCGAGCCCGAGCCGCTGGTGCGCGAAATGCTCCAGGCGGCGCTTCGGCTCCACCGCGGCCACCTTGCGCCGGTGGCCGCGGCCGGTCCCCAGGAGGCGCTGCGCCTCGCCGCCCAGGCCGAGTTCAAGCTGGTGGTGAGCGAAATGGAGATCCCAACCCCGGCGGAAGGCCACCGGCTGCTTCGTCGCCTCGCCGAGATGCTGCCCGGAACTCCCATCCTGGCCCTCACCGAGGGCTCCCGAGCGGCCCTCTCCGCCCTGATCGACCTCGATGTCGCGGTGGTCACCAAGCCCACGGACATGGACCACCTGCTGCGCCGGGTGGACGAGCTGCTCGACCGCCAGACCGGCAGCTTCGTCCGCGGCATCAGCCTCGAGGGGCTGCTCCAGGTGCTCAAGGCCGAACGCAAGACGTGCCGGGTGGTGGTTCAGGGACGGGACGCCGGTGGGCTCCTCGTCGACGCCCGCCTGGGTTTCATCGCGGGCCGGCTGGTCCACGCCGAAACCACCGTCGCCCGCGGTCCCGCGGCGCTCTTCGAGGCCCTCGGTTGGCGCGAGCCGGTGCTGCGGATCGGTGCCGGGGATACCGAGGAGCGCACCATCGAAGCCGATCTCGACAGCCTGCTGCTGCGCTTCTGCGTCGAAATCGATCACCGGCGACACGAGGCCGAAGGGGGATGGGACTGACCATGGAAGGCCAGCAACTCAAGCTGTTCAAGCAGATCACTCTCGACTACTTCGCCAAGCTGACTCCGGACGACGAGCCGGCGCTGGAACCGCCGTACCTCCAGTTCGGCGAGTGCTCGCTGCTCGACTACGCCAGCCTGGTGCGGATCTCCGGGGAGTACGAGGGCTGCATCTACTTGACCTCCCCGATCCCCATGCTCCGCCAGTTGCTGGGCGTCCACGGCGAGCAGGAGGTGTCCGAGCGGACCCTGGCCGACATGTGCCGAGAGCTGTCGAACGTGCTCTCGGGCAACGCCAGCCGCGCATTCGGCCAGAACTGGCGGATCTCGGTGCCGTCGTCTCTTTCCGCCGCCGAGCTGCGCGCCCTCGAGCTGCCGCCGTCGTCCTACGTGATGCCGATCCGCTGGCGCGGCACGACCTCGCTCCTGGTCATCGGGCTCGCGCCCCACGCGCGCGGGAGCGCCTCGTGACCCGCCCGCCGGACTTCACGCCCGCGACGGTGTTCGCGCTCACCCGGCCCCTCGCCGAGCTGCCCGACACCCTGCGCCTCGGCGCCCTCGAATGGAGTCTGCTGCTCGCCACCACGGGCCGCCACGGCGTTGGACAGATCGGCGCGCTGTTCGCCGTGGCGCCGGCCGCCCGCGACGCCGCCTTCGCCACTCTGCGAGACCTCGGCCTGATCGTCGAGCGCGAGCTCACCCGGCTCGAGTTCCTGACCGCCCGCGACGCCGTACCCGCCGGCGAGCCGCTCACCCTGGCCGCGTTCCTGACCGGCGAGCCCGATTTCGTCCCCTTGGATCCCACTTCGCCGGAGGAAACCATGGCCCCGGTCGTCCCGCTTCTGCCCCGCCGCCGGCTCAGTCTGAAGGCGCTCATGGCGTTTCTCGCCGAGGGCGCCGCGAGCGCCGAGGAAGGCCAGATGAACGTCTACCGCCTGTTCATCCGGCTCGATCCCCAACGTCTTCAGAAGAACGGCATCAAGACGTTGCGTTTCGAGGACGACCGCCTCGTCGAGGACCCGGAGCTCCAGGAGGAGATCCTCGCCGCCGTCGAAGCGACCTTCGGCCGCTCCTGTCCCCCCTCGGTCTTCGTCTGAAGCGGCCTCCTAGACGGCCACCGCCACGGCCGGGCGGACGAGCCGGCGCAGGCGCTCGGCGCCGGTGGGCTCGTCCTCCTGCCAGGCCACCAGGGCCAGCCGGCGGGTATGACGGGACCGGACCCGCTCGATCTGCTCGACCTCCGCCCGGGCTCGGCGGCGGAGCAGCGGATCGCTCGGCCGGGCCGCCGCGAGGCTGGCGTTGATCACCCAGGCCCAGGGCTCGATGCCGGCGCGGCGGAGATCCCGCTCGAGCTCCGCGGCCTCGAGCACCGGCGTCGTTTCCGCGAGGGTCACGATCAGGAGCTTGCTCTGCTCCGGGTCCTGCAGTCGCTGGAGCGGCGTCGTCACCCGCGCGGCTCGCTCTCCGAAGCCGCGCATCACCTCGCGGTGGTACGACCCCGTGGCGTCGAGCAGCAGCAGGGTGTGGCCCGTCGGGGCCGTGTCCAGGACGACGAAGCGGCGCGTCGACTCGAGCAGCACCTTCGAGAAGGCGTGGAACACCGCCACCTCCTCGGTGCAGGGCGAGCGCAGATCCTCCTCGAGCAAGGCGCGCGCGCCGGCGTCGAGGTCCTTGCCCCGGGTCGCCAGGATGCGCTCGCGGTAGGCCGCGGTCTCGACCTGCGGGTCGATGCGGTCGACGGTCAAGTTCTCGACCCGGTCGGCGACGGCTTCGACGAGGTGAGCGGCGGGATCGGTGGTGGTCAGGTGAACGGCGTGACCGCGGCTGGCCAGCTCGACGGCGATGGCGGCGGCCAGGGTGGTCTTCCCCACTCCCCCTTTGCCCATCACCATGACCAGGCCGTGGCCAGGGGTGGCGATCTCGTCCACCAGTTCGCCCAGGCCCGGAACCTCGAGAACGGCCTCCGCGCCCGGTTCGGGGGCCGCGGCGGCGAGCTCCGCAATCGGCTCCGTCAGCAGCCGGCGCAAAGCGTCGACGCCGACGGCATTGCCGGCCCGCAAGGGCACCCGATCGACGGGCAGTGCCGCCAGGGCCGGGGGCAGGTTCGCGAGAGCGAGGGCGTGACGGTCGGCCATCGCCCGGGCGAGCGGATCGCTCGACCCGGTGTTCGGGAAGAGGGCGTTCACCGCCAGCCGCTGGTTCGCGATGCCGAGTCGGGCCAGTTCCTCCCGGGTGCGCTCGGCCTCGCCGAGGGAGGTCCGCTCCGGGCGGGAGACCAGCACGAGGATGGTGCGGGCCGGGTCCGCCAGCGCCCGGACCGACGCCTCGTAGCGTTCCTTCTGAGCGTTCAGGCCGGAGAGGAGGCCGAGGCACGAGGCGCCTTGGTCGTTGGCGGCGAGAAACGAGCTCCACGCCGCCGGCAGGGCCAGCAGGCGCAAGGTGTGGCCGGTCGGCGCGGTGTCGAAGATCAGGTGATCGTAGGCCTCGGTCCAGCGCGGCTCGGTCAGCAGCGCGGTGAACTCGTCGAAGGCAGCGATCTCGGTGGTGCAGGCGCCCGAGAGCTGCTCGGTCATCTGGGCCACGAGGTCCGCCGGCAGGGCTTCCCGGACGGGACCGAGAACGCGCTCCCGATAGGCCGCCGCGGCGCCCTCCGGGTCGATGTTCCACACCGTCAGGCCGGCGACGGCCGACACCGCGAGGGGTTCGCGGCCGATCTCGAGACCGAACACCTGACCGAGGTTGGAGGCCGGGTCCGTGCTGACGAGGAGCACCCGGCGCCCGCGATCGGCCAAGGTCACCGCCGTCGCCGACGCCAGAGAGGTCTTGCCGACCCCACCCTTGCCGGTGAAGAACAGAAAGCGCGGGGGAGCCGTCAGCCAACCCGGGGCGACCATCAGCAACACCCGTCCGGACCACAGCCGCAGGCGCTCGGAACGACCTCCAGGGAGCGCCGTGGGGAGTTCGCGGGACCGAGGCCCAGCCGCTCGGCCAGCTGCCCGCGGGTGGGGTACGAGCCCTGGTGGACGACCGTGTCGCCCACGAGAAGCGCCGGCAAAGCGGCTCCGCCCTTCGCCTCGAGGAGCTGGCGGATCACGGCGTTGCCGGTGAAGGCGAGGGGCTCCTGGGCGAGATTGAAGCGGCGAACTTCGCAGTCGAGGCCTTCGAGCCAGGCGAGGTCGCCGGCGAATCGGACCAGCGCCGGGTCCACTTCGGAACCGCAGACACCGGTCGAGCAGCACATCGGAGGGTCGTAGACATCGAGACGGATCTTCATGGTCTCACTCGCTTCAAGCCGTCGGGGCCGGAGGTTCGAGGGCGGGAACGGAGCACGGTAGCCGGCGGCCCGCGCCGAAGGTACGGTCGGTTCTGGTCAGCGCAGCTCCTTGCGGACGACGAGCTTGAGCCCGGACCAGACCGCGCTGACGGCGCAGACCTTGATGTCGACGAAGCCGAGGGGCAGGGCCAGCTCACGAATGAGATCTTCCGTGACCGTGCTCGGTACCTTGGAGGCCTTCTTCGGCCAGGACACCCAGAGCGCCGCCTCGGAAGGAAGGCCCTTCCGCAGGGCGCTCAGGTGTTCGGCGAGGTCTTCCCGAAGAGTGACGAAAAGGTGGGCGAAGTCGATTCCGGGGCCGGCACTCGTTGCGAACACGAGACCCTCCGGAAGGGGCTCGACAAGCGCCGCGTAATCTTCCGGCGCGCCCAGGAGTAGGACTCGGCTCGACGCCTTGAAGCCGAGCTTCTTCGCGAGCGGAGTACCCGAGTAACCGGCTGGAGCGGGGGATTCCATGGGCAGCGTCGAGTCTACCGTGGCCGGGGGCTGCGACCGCCATCGGCGTGAGCGGTGCGGAGGTATGATCGCGACCTCCTTGCGCTGGTCCGACCCACCATGAACCGCTCGCCTCGATGGGGGGAACGCCTCCATGCCTGGATCATGTCGAGGGTCGACCGGCCCTACGAACGCAAGACGGCGAACCGCAAACGCGAGCTGCTCGGCAACATGACCGGCACGGTAGTCGAGATCGGCCCGGGGACCGGCCCCAACCTCAAGTTCTTTCCGCCCGGCATCCACTGGATCGGCCTCGAGCCGAACCCCGCCATGCACGGCTATCTGAAAAAGGAAGCTGAGCGCCTCGGTCTGACCGTCGAGCTGCTCCAGGGTACCGCCGAGAAGATCCCCCTGCCGGACGGAAGCGCCGACGCCGTCGTCTCGACCCTCGTCCTCTGCACCGTGCCCGACCCGGCGCAAGTCGTCGCCGAGGCCCTGCGGGTGCTCAAGCCCGGCGGCCGGTTCGTCTTCCTCGAGCACGTCGGCGCCCCCGCCGGCACGGCTCAGCTACGGTTCCAGAAGCTGATCAAACCGATCTGGCGCTTCTGCGCCGAGGGCTGCGAGCCCGACCGCGACACCGCCCGGGTCCTCGAAGCCGCCGGCTTTGCCGAGCTGAAGATCGAACGGCTGCGCTTGCCGTTTCCGATCGTCGGACCGCACGTGGCGGGGGTCGGGGTGAAGGGGTAGAGGGCTTTGCCGGCCATAGGCGTAGACCAGAATGTTGGTATCCACGAATGCCGGAGATTGGCTCTCAGCGTTCATGGAGACTCTCTCGGCTAGGGTAGGGGGACCCGCCGAGGTCGAGTCCCGCCGCCATGCGCTCGAAAGCTCGAGCCTTCAGTCGGCTGCGACGTTCGGCGTCAGAGGTTCCTTGAGGGAGAAACGTCACTAGAACCCGAGCCTCGGTGCCGGCTTCCGGCGCCTCGTCGAGCTCAACCCGCCCGGATCGATACACACCTTCGATAGTCACCAGCATGCCGTTCCTCCCCGAAACTCCGAACGGCTAGAGTCTAACCTTCTCCGGTAAACACCGGCAGCCCTCGTCACCGTTGAACCCAAACTCCCGTTTCCAGGCTCTCAACGGGTGTCTTCGTCCCCCGTCTTGATCGGCGACGACTCTTTGGGAGGCCCTGCGATGAACGATGGTTTGATCTTCGTGCTGATCCTGTTCGCCTGGTGGCTCCTGCAGCGGAAGATCCTGCCGCGGCTCGGGGTTCCCACTTGAGCGGTTCCCCTTCCGGCCGGGCGCCGGAACTGCGGTCCCAAGAAACCCACGGAGCACGACTCACCATGACCAAAACCGACCTCATTGCCGCCCTGAACGCCGATCTCGCCGGGGAATACCAGGCGATCCTCATGTACGTGACCTATGCCGCGGCGGTGACCGGGCCCCACCGGCCGATGTTGAAGCAGTTCTTCTCGGCGGAGGTGCCGGAGGAGTTGCTCCACGCCCAATTCCTGGCGGACAAGATCGCCAGCCTCGGCGGCCAGCCGACCACCGTGCCGCGGCCGGTGCCGCAGACGGACGATCCGCGCCAGATGCTCGTCAACGTGCTGGCGGCCGAGAAGCAGGCCATCGCCGACTACAAGGCGCGCGCCGAGCAAGCCGCGGAGTACGGGGACAAGGGCCTCGCTACTCACCTCGAGACGATCGTCGAGGACGAAACCGCGCACTACGAAGAGACCGAGAAGATCCTGCGGGGGTGGTGACCGTGGCCCGGTTTCAGTCTTCCCTCGCCTGGGGTCGTTCCCGAGGCGGGGCGCTCTCCCGAAGCGAACGGTTCGTCTTCGCCCGCGACACCGTGCTGGCCACGTTGGGCTTCGAGCTCCGCCGCGGCCTGTCGCGGCTCGGGATCGGCGATCGCCGCCAGATCGAGCTCGCCCTCTCCGAGATCCCTTTGCCCGACTCACCCGTCGCTCGCGCGGCGGTGGACCTCTGCGCCGAGGCGTCCTCCCCGGCGCTCCTCGCCCATTGCCATCGAACCTACTTCTGGGCCGCGCTACTCGGCCATCGAGACGGGGTTCGTCACGATGCCGAGCTGCTCTACATCGCGAGCCTGCTGCACGACCTCGGGCTGACCGCGGCCCACGGCCCGGGACCGGGCGTGGCCTGTTTCGCCGTGGCCGGCGCCGAGGCGGCGGAACGGTTCCTGGTCGCCCGCGGGTGGCCGGCCGGCCGCGCGACCTCGGCGGCGGAGGCGATCGTCCGCCACCTCGACCCGGTGGTGAATCTCGAAGCCGGGCCCGAGGCCCACCTGCTGCGCCAGGGTGCGGGGCTCGACGTCGTGGGCCTGCGCTTCCACGAAATCGCCCGGCCGACCCGCGAGGCCGTGCTCACCCGCCATCCGCGCCAGGGTCTCACCGCCGAACTGGCCGCCACGATGACCAACGAGGCCCGCGAGCGCCCGGCTTCCCGCATGGCCACCCTGTGCCGCTTAGGGTTCGTCGGGCGGATCCGCAGCGCGCCGTTTTCGGACTGAGCACATCGACGACACCCGATCGCGGAAAGGTGGGTGGTCTAGAACGGGGTGCGGAACCCCCCGCCGTCCTCCCAACGCGTCTGGTACTCCGCCAGGTACCGCCGGAACTCGGCGTCGTCCGGTGGTCGGTGCCCCGGCGCGTCCGGGTAGGCGGTCATGCCGTGGTACGGCAGGGGGGCCACGGTCTGGCCGGCGGTGGTGTTGATGTCGCCGTCCTTGACCCAGCCGTCGGTGGCGAGCACCCAATCTCGCACCCAGCCGGTGGGGAGCCGCGGAAGGGCCGTGGCGTCGTAGCGCACGGTCAACTCGTCTCCCGCGTTCATGACGACCGAGCGGCTGTCGGTCCCGAGCAGCAACTCGGTGACCTCGCCGAAGCGGGTGTAGAACCCGGCAAGATCGCGAAAGCGGGGGCCGGTCTGGACCTGGCGGTAGTCGAAGAGGTGGGGACCGTCGGCCGACTCGCGGTAGAGCTTCGAGTACCCGCGTTCGTGGAGGTCCGCGAGGTTCGGGTCGAGCCGCGTGACCCGCGGCTCGAAGCCGGCCGCACCGACCGAGAGGGCGGCGGCGTCCCAGTAGATCTGCAGCTCGCTCGCGACCCGCAGGGTCACCCTTCCGGGCGGCAGCTGGCCGGTCAGGTCGGTGACGAGCGCTTTTCGCTTGCCGTTCGGGAAGCCGAGGAAGGGCACGAGCGTCTTCCAAGTGCCGTCGTCCTGCAGGAGCTCGAGCCGCTGCGGCGCGGGATCGAGCGTCGGGTCCTGGGCCAGGGCGAGATTGATCGAAGTGTCGGTCGGGAAGATCCAGCCCCAGAGCACGAGCTCGACCGGGCCACTCGCGGGTACGTTCTCGAACGTCAAATCGAGGTGGTGGGGCTCGGTCGTCCCCTGATACCGAGCCAGCGCGAAGTCGGAGACGTACCGGCCATCGCGGGCGGCGATCAGCGCGGCAACATCGCGCCCCTGGTGATCGACGGCGGCCACGAGCGGTGCCTGGCGCGCCAGCCAATGAAGCGGCGGGGAGTCGGGGTACGGGAAGTTGAACTTCTCGTCGACCACGAGCTCCGCGTCCGCCGGATGGTCGATGGCATAGAGCGCCTGGCGATCGACGTAAGCGGCCTCCCACAGCTCTTCGGTCACCTGGAGCCAGAGCTCGCCGCCGGCGGGGCGCAGGGCGTCACCGGGGATCTTCACGTAGTCCTGGGCCGACCGATGGGGCGCCGCGGCGCCGTTCGGCAGCACCATGCCGAGGGGTGAACGCCAGAGCAGATCGGTGACGAAGACGAACTCGCGGCCGTTCCAGGTGTAGAGGAAGGGGCAGGAGCCCTTGAGCACCTGTTCCTCGACCAGCGTCTGGTCCGCCGCCATCCGCTGCCAGGTCTGGGCCAGGCCGTTCGGCCACAGCACCCGCACCACGTCCGCTTCCCGCTTCTCGCCGAGGCCGAGGTGGTTGACCCCGCCGTTGCCGGGTACCACTTGGAAGCCGTCGCCGATGCGAGCCTCGACGCGGGCGAACAGGCCCATGGCGTTGTTCTTCGTGCTGCCCTCGGTCTTGCCGCGCAGGGAGAGGCGGAGCCAATGGTTGCGGTTCCCGCCTTCGTTGCGAAGGAGGGTGAGCGAGGAGAAGGCAGGAGCAGAAGGCGGAGAAGAAGGAGAAGAGAAGAGCTGGGTAAAGAGGAAGAGGTCCAAGTCGCCGTCGTCGTCGAAGTCGCCGGGGAAGAGGGCGGAAGCCCCCGAGAAAGCGGTGAAGGTCTCGGGGGCGAAGCCTCGGGCGCGGCGGTTGCGGTGGAGGGTCACGCCGTCGGGGGCGAGGGCGGCGATGTCCGGGTCGCCGTCGTTGTCGAAGTCGCCGACCGCGGCGTGCCGCCAAGCGGAGGACGAGAGGTTTCGAGGTTCCCAGCCGTTGGCGCCGTTGCGAAGGACGACACCACCCGGTTCTCCCCAGGCTACGAGGTCGAACCGGCCGTCGAGATCGAAGTCGGCGAGGGCGAGGCCCGACAGATTCGCGGATGAGCCGCCCGACGGGGCTTCGTCGAAGGCCCCGGCGCGGCGGTTGAGCCGGGTGACGAGGCCGGCCGGCGTGGCGAAGGCGAGGTCGAGGTCGCCATCGTTGTCGAAGTCGGCGGAGGTGGCCGCGGCGGCGCGTGCCGGCAGACCGAGCTCGGCCGCGTGTTCGGTCCACGGACCGCCGCCGTTGTTGCGGAGGTAACGCACCTTGGGCCCGAGCAGCAAATCGAGGTCGGCGTCGTGATCGACATCGACGGGCTCGGCCCACAAGACGCCCGAGCCGTCCGCGATTCGCTCGGCCGCGCCGAGGGAACCGTCCTCCAAAGCCCGCCGGACCACGAGATTTCCACCCTCCCCGGCGATCAGATCCGTCCGGCCATCTCCATCGACATCGGCGGAAGTCAGCCAGCGTCCGATCGCAGCCTCCAGCGGCGCGCCCGCACTCTTCACCCTACCCAGCTCTTTTCCCACTCTTACCCAACCCTTCTCACCGCGCCCCAAGAGCCCATCCCGACCGTGCTCCCGCCACAGCACAACACTCTCGAACGGCTCGCCGAGCGCCGGTTCGGACATGAACGCGATCGCGATGTCCTGGCCTCCCTGGATGCTCGCCGGCAGCGGCGGATCGAAATCGAGCTGAGGAAACAGATCGCTGCCGGGCTGGTTGCCACCCACCAGCGGCACCAGACCGATCTGGTAGAGCTCCGTGGGGCGCAGCAGGTTGCGCAACACCCAAGCCCGGGGACGAATGGCCTCGACCTCGCCCCGCTCGAGCCCGGCGCGGACCTCGGTGGCGAAGGTGGCGACCTGGCCGTCGAAGCCGTCCATGCGATCTTCGAGGGCGTTCAAAGCGTCGGCGATGGCCGCTCCGTCCCCCGCGTCCGCCGCGGCGGCGAGCAGCTCGACCATCAGCACCAGATTTTCCGGTGCCCGGCGCAACGCCTCGCGCAGCTTCGGCACGGCCTCGGCAGAACGGCCGGCCCGGCTCAGGGTTTCGGCTTCGAGGTACAGCGGCCGCGGGTCCGCGGGACGCGACTGGGCGAACGCGGCCAGAAGCTCGGCCCACTCGGATTCCTTCCCCGGCATCCGCTCGAGGATGCGGGCCAAGGCGAAGAGCACCTGAGCGTTGTCCGGCGCCAGGGCTCGCGCCCGCAGGGCAGCCGCGTGGGCCTCCTCGACCCGCTCGAGACGAAGCAGCGCGAGGGCGCGGTCGATCGGCGGCAGGACGTTGTTCGGGAGCAGCTTCTCGAGGGCGGCGAAGGCCTCCGCTGCACGTTCGTACTCGCCCTCTTCCAGGTCCGCCAGTCCGGTGCTGCGCAGCCGCGCGGCCTCCCGATAGCGGGCCTCGTCCTCCGGCGTGACGGTGGGCGGGGCGTCGAGGGTGACGACCGGTGGAGCGGGCGGCGCCGCGCACGAGACGAGAAGGGCGAAGGCGATACAGAGTGCAACGAGCTTCACGGAATCCTCCGCGGAGAATCGGGGCGCGGGACGACTTCGAAACCCTCCCGTCCGAACCGGATGCGTACGACCTGATCCGCCGGAACCCCCGGCACCGACTGGCGCCGGCCGCCGGGCCAGGTAACCTCGAGATCGACCGCCGTCGCCATCCCCAGCCCCAGCTCGATCCGCGGCGTCTGGGTCCCGAGGTAGCCCTCGCCGCCGGTCACCGCGCGCCAGACCAGGAGCCCGCCGGTGCCCCGGGCCACCAGCGTGGCGCCGAGGGCGTCGCGATTGATCCCAGCCGCCGGGTCTCCCACCAGATCGACCTGGAGCCAGTGACGGCTGGGCGCCGGTGCGTCATTGCGAAACAGGTGGGCCTCGCCGTGGAAGGTGGTCACCGCCGCGTCGAGATCGCCGTCGAGGTCGTAGTCGAGGAGCGCCAGGCCGCGCGAGCTCTCCGCCGCGAGACGGGCGCCGCTCTCGGCCGACCGATCGACGAAGGTGCCCGCCTCGTTGCTCAGGAAGTAGTTCGGCTCCCGGCCGTTGTTGATCGGATAGAGCTCGCCGCGACGGCTCGGGTGCTCGCGGTATTGGACGAAGGTCGAGTACTCGGTGAGGCCGTTGACGGCGTAGAGGTCGTCGTCGCCGTCGAGATCGACATCGAAGAACAACCCGGCCCAGGACCAGCCGGTGTCGAGCCCCGGCACGTCGAGCCGCGCCGACCGCTCGTACTGGACGTGCCCGTCCGCCTCGACCCTCGAGAGCAGCAGGGTGTTCGACTCCTGAATCTTCTTTTCGGCCGGATTCCAGGACCAGATGTTGGTGACGAAGAGATCGGGGCGCAGGTCGGCGTTCAGGTCCGCGAAGGCGACGTTCATGCTGTGGGACGGGTCCGCGGCGCCGGTGGCGGCGCCGATGCGTCGGAAGGTGCCGTCACCGCGGTTGTCGTACAGCTCGTTCGAGCCGAAATCGTTGGCCACGTAGAGATCCTGATCGCCGTCGGCATCGTGGTCGAGGTGGGCAAGGGCCTGACACCAACCGGTGTCCCCCACTCCCGCGGCCTCGGTGGTTTCCTCGAAGCGCAAGCCGCCGAGGTTTCGGAACAGGCGGTTCGATTGGGCGTTCTGGGAGTCCGCCACCAGCCAGGGCGAAGCCCCCGCCAGGTAGTCCCCGAAGTTACAGAAATAGAGATCGAGGCGGCCGTCGCCGTCGTAGTCGAAGGCCACCGCCGGGCCGCCGATGTCGCCTGGGCGAGCCAGCCCCGAGGACGCCATCTCCTCGAAAGTTCCGTCGCCGCGGTTGGCGAACAACCGAGTCGGGTCTCGCGCGTAGGTGACGACTACGTCCTGGTCGCCATCGTCGTCGAGGTCCGCGAGCACGGCCATGCGGGCCTCGCCCGCGACCAAGAGGCCACTCCTCGCCGTCCAATCCTCGAAGGTTTCGTCACCGCGATTGCGCCAGGCCTCGCAGCCCTCGCCGCCGCACAGCACGAGGTCGGGCCAGCCGTCGCCGTCGAGGTCTCCCGCCGACACGCCGCCGCCCGAGAACGTGGGCGCCGCCGGGCCATAGCGGCGAAACGTCGAGAGCCACTCGCTGGTGACGTGGCGGAAGCGCAGGCCCGCGGCCGCGGTGACGTCGACCAGGAAACCCGGGGGCGGGGCCGGCGCGGATGAAGCCGGCGGCGCGGTCGCGCGGGCGGCGATGGTCTTCTCGGCCTGTCGTAGGTGCTGCGAGCCCACGACTGGCGCCAGTTCCTCCGCCGCGTGGCGACCCGCGAGGCGCAGCAGCGTGAGCCCATAGGCCACGACGCCCTCGGCCAGGGGCCGAACGGCCCGGGTTTCGAGCGGCAGCGCCATCGGGTCCGCCGCCAGATCGTGGGTCACCAAGTAGCCGAGGGCGTTCCAGCCGAACCCCGTGTCGGCCAAGGCGTCGAGATCGGCCAGCTCGAGGGCGACCCGATCGGGCGTCGCAAGGCGGGGGAAAACGACCCGCTCACGATACGGATTGGGAACGCTGGGCAGCAGCTCGGCGAGGCCAGCTTCTACGTCCGCTGCCTCTATCTCCGTCGCCCGGTGAGCGCGAGCGCGGGCCTCCGCCGCCCGATACAGCCGGGTGGTGAAACTCCGGGTGATGCGTTCGGCGGTGGTGATCACCCGCTCCCCGTCGCTGGCAGCGGCGGGCAACGGGTAGGCCAGGAAGTAGCGGGACAGGTTCTGCTGGAGCACCCGTGCCCGGTCCCGCGGGGTACCGGCGCGAGCGAGGATCGTCTGCATCTCCTCGGTGGCTACCGTCAGGATGGTGCGACCGTTGGCCCCGATCGAGATCGGCTCTTCAGCTCCGGTGGAGCCGTGCGCCGAGAGCAGCAGGACGACGGCGAGCCTCGAAAGCCCGCGGCTCACGACCGCCCGAACAGACGCCGGAACCACGACAGTTTCGGTCCTTCCTCGCGGCTCCGTCGCTCCGCCTTCTCGCGTTCCATGGCCAGCTTGAGCAAGAAGGTCTCGCCGGCGGGCTCGTGGCAGTCCTTGTACTTCTTGCCGCCGCCGCAGGGGCAAGGCTCGTTGCGGCCGATCTTGGCGACCAGGCGCGGTAGCGGTCGTGCCTTGATGCGCTTTGGCAGGACGTTCGACAGCCGGATGTCGGTGCGTTTGGCCATGAAGACTCCTGGCCGGCGATCCTACCAGCCCGGGAGCCCTGAGCCTTGCTGGATGCGCGGAAGAAAGCGCCGCGGGGGGCTAGCATTCCCGACGCGAGGGCTCCTACAATACCGGCCTTGACCGATTCAGTCGACGGCGTCTAGGTCTCTTGAAGTGGCGTTTTCGTGCGCTCTGGCAGGAAGCGTCGAAGGCCGAGGCGAGCGTGAGCTTACGGTACGGTTTCGGAAGTAGAGACGGTCCCCGGCTGTCGGGGACCGATAGTTTCAACGGACTTTGAGGAGAACACTCCGCAATGACCAAGAAGATCATCGTCAGCCTGTCGCTCGTGGCGCTTCTGGCGCTGGGCGGCCAGGCCTTCGCCGAGATCTGCACCCAGGACAACGTGCCGGCGGCTTCGCTGCTGCTGCCGTATTTCGAGGTGGATCTCGACGACCCGAGCGGCGTGACCACGCTGTTCTCGATCAACAACGCCTCGGCCACCGCGGCGCTGGCCCACGTCACCCTGTGGACCGACGAATCGGTGCCGACCCTGGACTTCGACGTCTACCTGACGGGTTACGACGTCCAGACGATCAACATCCGCGACATCTTCGCCGGCATCCTGCCGCGCACCGCGGACGACGCCCGGGACCCGGGCGACGCGATCTCGAACCAGGGCGCGTTGTCGCAGGACATCACGTTCCCCGGTTGCGGCGCGTCGCTGCCCTATGACAACCCGGCGTTGGCGCCGATCCTGATCGAGCACATCACCGAGGCCCACACCGGTGGCCTGTCCCCGGTCTACGGCCGTTGCGCCGGCTTCGACTTCGGCGACAACATCGCCCGTGGCTACATCACGGTCGACAACGTGAACACCTGCAGCCTCGAATTCCCGTCGGCCCCCGGCTACTTCCTGGGCGGCGGCCAGGGCATCGCGAACAACAACAACCAACTGTGGGGCGACTACTTCTACGTCGACTCCGCCAACAACTTCGCCCAGGGCGAGACCCTCGTCCACCTCGAGGCCTGCGACAACCCGTCGGTCGGCCAGGGCGCGGACGACTGCTCGTTCGTCGCCGGTGACTACACCTTCTACGGCCGCTACGTGGCCGCCTTGGCCACCGACCAGCGCGAGCCGCTCTCCACGATGTTCGCCACCCGTTACCTGAACGGCGGCGCCTTCGACGGCGGTACCAGCCTGATCGTGTGGCGCGACTCGAAGACGGTCGCCACCACCGGCCACAGCTGCTCCACCGAGGAGAGCTGGTTCCCGCTCAACCAGGCCGATGTCGTGGCCTTCGACGAGGCCGAGAACCCGGTCGACCTGTGCTTCCGTGGGGACAACGTCTCGCCGCCGATCGGTGGCGCGGACACCTGCTTCCCCCTCGAGGCCCAGCGGGTCAGCCTGACCGAGGCGACCGGCGCCACGGGCTCGAACCCGATCCCGCCGTTCGACTTCGGCTGGATGTACATCAACCTGAACACCACCGTCGCCGGTGGCCAGTTCAACCCGAACGCCCAGGCCTACATCACCACGGTGATGGACGCTGCCGGTCGCTTCTCCGTCGGCTTCGACGCGTTGAGCCTCGACACCGCCTGCGACACGATCGACGGCGGCCTCATCCTCATCCCGTAAGCCTGTAGGGGCGACGCATGCGTCGCCCCGTTGCCTTCAATACGGGAGGTCCGAGTCATCGGGCCTCCCGTATTTTTTTCGCCGAATGGGCTCGATCGACCCGCCTTCATGTGTATACTCCCGTTTCAATCTTTATCTGTTGCCTTGGGAGGTGATCGGTACTCTTTCCCCAACAGGACGAAGCAGGGTGGCCCACGAGGCTGCCGGTTCGTCCTCGCACCCAGCGGCTCCGGCAGGAGCCCGACCGAACTCACCCGAATCTGAGGAGATGGTTCCCATGAAAAAAACCTACATCGCGGCTCTGGCCCTGGGCGTCTGCGCCTTCGGCGCACCCGCCTTCGCCGAGCTCTGCACCCAGGACAACGTCCCGGCGGCGACCCTGCTTCTGCCCTACTTCGAGGTCGATCTCGCCGATCCGAACGGCGTCACCACGCTGTTCTCGATCAACAACGCCTCCGCCACCGCCGTTCTGGCCCACGTCACGATGTGGACCGACGAGTCGGTGCCGACCCTCGACTTCGACGTCTACCTGACCGGTTACGACGTCCAGACGATCAACGTCCGTGACATCTTCGCCGGCACCCTGCCGCGCACCGCCTCGGCGGGCCAGGATCCGGCCGACTCCATCAGCCCCCAGGGCTTCCTGTCCCAGGACATCAACTTCGCCTCCTGCAACGTGTCACTGCCCTACGACAACCCGGCGTTGGCTCCGATCCTGATCGACCACATCACCGAGGCTCACACCGGCGGCCTGTCCCCGGTCTACGGCCAGTGCGCCGGCTTCGACTTCGGCGACGACATCGCCCGCGGCTACATCACGGTCGACACCGTGACCCAGTGCAACCTCGAGTTCCCCTCGGCCCCCGGCTACTTCTCGGGCATCGCCTCCTTCCAGAACGTGCTCTGGGGCGACTACTTCTACGTCAACTCGGCCCAGAACTTCGCCCAGGGCGAGACCCTCGTCCATCTCGAAGCCTGCAGCCTGCCCGCCGTGGGTCAGGGCGCCGACGACTGCCCGTTCATCGCCGGTGACTACACCTTCTACGGTCGCTACGTCGCGGCCGCGGCCACCGACCAGCGCGAGCCGCTCTCCACGATGTTCGCCACCCGTTACCTGAACGGCGGCGCCTTCGACGGCGGCACCAACTTGATCGTGTGGCGCGACTCGAAGACGGTCGCCACCACCGGCCACAACTGCGCCACCGAGGAGAGCTGGTTCCCGCTCAATCAGGCCGATGTGGTGGCCTTCGACGAGGCCGAGAACCCGGTCGACCTGTGCTTCCGTGGGGACAACGTCTCGCCGCCGATCGGTGGCGCGGACACCTGCTTCCCGCTCGAGGCCCAGCGCGTCAGCCTGACCGAGGCGAGCGGCGCCACGGGCTCGAACCCGATCCCGCCGTTCGACTTCGGCTGGATGTACATCAACCTGAACACCACCGTCGCCGGTGGTCTGTTCAACCCCACCGCCCAGGCCTACATCACCACCATCATGGATGCCAGCGGCCGCTTCTCGGTCGGCTTCGACGCCTTGAGCCTGGACACCGCCTGCGACACGATCGACGGCGGCATCATCCTCATCCCGTAACCCCGCAAGGGGCGACGCCTGCGTCGCCCCTACGGTCCCGGAAGCGGGAGGTCCGAGCAATCGGCCTCCCGTTTTTCTTTTTTCGCCACAACCGCTTGGCGCCGTATCCCTCGTCGTGTACACTCCCGCGCCGTAACTTGACTTGTTTTCTTGGGAGGTGATCGGTCTTACCCCTTGAAGACGACGGCGGTGTGGTTCGACGATCCACCCGAGGCCGCTCGTCAGCGCCCCAGGCTCCCCAACGGAGCCCACGACCGAACTTGAACGTTTCGAGGAGAATGGTTCTCATGAAAAAGACTCTCATGGCGGCTCTGGCCCTGGGCGTGTGCGCCTTCGGCGCGCCCGCTTTCGCCGAGCTCTGCACGCAGGACAACGTCCCGGCGGCGACCTTGCTGCTGCCCTACTTCGAAGTCGATCTCGACAATCCGAGCGGCGTCACCACGCTGTTCTCGATCAACAACGCCTCCGCCACCGCCGTTCTGGCCCACGTCACGATGTGGACCGACGAGTCGGTGCCGACCCTCGACTTCGACGTCTACCTGACCGGTTACGACGTCCAGACGATCAACGTCCGCGACATCTTCGCCGGCACCCTGCCGCGCACGGCCTCGGACGGCCAGGATCCGACGGACACGATCAGCCCCCAGGGCGACCTGTCCCAGGACGTCAACTTCGCCTCCTGCGCCGCCTCGCTGCCCTATGACAACCCGGCGCTGGCTCCGATCCTGATCGAGCACATCACCGAGTCCCACACCGGTGGCCTGTCCCCGGTCTACGGCCGTTGCGCCGGCTTCGACTTCGGCGACAACATCGCCCGTGGCTACATCACGGTCGACACCGTGACCCAGTGCAACCTCGAGTTCCCCTCGGCGCCCGGCTACTTCTCGGGTATCGCCTCCTTCCAGAACGTGCTCTGGGGCGACTACTTCTACGTCAACTCGGCCCAGAACTTCGCCCAAGGCGAGACCCTCGTCCACATCGAGGCCTGCAGCAACCCCGCCGTGGGCACCGGCACCGATGACTGCCCGTTCATCGCGGGTGACTACACCTTCTACGGCCGTTACGTCGCCGCCGCGGCCACCGACCAGCGCGAGCCGCTCTCCACGATGTTCGCCACCCGCTACCTGAACGGCGGCGCCTTCGACGGCGGCACGAACCTGATCGTGTGGCGCGACTCGAAGACGGTCGCCACCACCGGCCACAGCTGCTCCGTCGAGGAGAGCTGGTTCCCGCTCAACCAGGCCGATGTCGTGGCCTTCGACGAGGCCGAGAACCCGGTCGACCTGTGCTTCCGTGGGGACAACGTCTCGCCGCCGATCGGTGGCGCGGACACCTGCTTCCCGCTCGAGGCCCAGCGCGTCAGCCTGACCGAGAACACCGGCGCCACGGGCTCGAACCCGATCCCGCCGTTCGACTTCGGCTGGATGTACATCAACCTGAACACCACCGTCGCCGGTGGTCTGTTCAACCCCACCGCCCAGGCCTACATCACCACCGTCATGGACGCCAGCGGCCGCTTCTCGGTCGGCTTCGACGCCTTGAGCCTGGACACCGCCTGCGACACGATCGACGGCGGCATCATCCTCATCCCGTAACCCCGCAAGGGGCGACGCCGGCGTCGCTCCCTACGGTCCCGCAGGCGGGAGGTCCGAGTTCTCGGGCCTCCCGTTTTGCTTTACGGCAAACCCTCGTGTACACTCCCCGCCACTCGTCGTCTTTCCCAGGTGATTCGTCCTTTTGGCACAAGGGCGCATTCGCAACGGGTGAGTAGGACCGCGAAGGTCTCCCCGTCCCACCGAAGGGCTGCCTCTGGGGCCTGCGAGCAAACTTCCGTGCCCAAGAGAGAGGATCTCCGACATGAAAAAGACCGCTATCGCGGTGGTCGCCCTGGGTCTGTGCACCTTCGGCGCGCCGGCCTTCGCCGAGCTTTGCACCCAGGACAACGTTCCGGCGGCAACCCTGCTGCTGCCCTACTTCGAGGTCGACCTCGAGGACACGAACGGCGTCACCACGCTGTTTTCGATCAACAACGCTTCCGCCACCGCGGTGCTCGCCCACGTCACGATGTGGACCGACGAGTCGGTGCCGACCCTCGACTTCGACATCTACCTGACCGGCTACGACGTCCAGACGCTCAACGTCCGTGACATCTTCGCCGGAAACCTGCCGCGCACCGCCTCGGCGGGCCAGGACCCGGCCGACTCCATCAGCCCCCAGGGCCTTCTGTCCCAGGACATCAACTTCGCGTCCTGCAACATTTCCCTGCCCTACGACAACCCGGCCCTGGCGCCGATCCTCATCGACCACATCACCGAGGCCCACACTGGCGGCCTGTCCCCGGTGTACGGTCAGTGCGCCGGCTTCGACTTCGGCGACAACATCGCCCGTGGCTACATCACGGTCGACACCGTGACCAGCTGCAACCTCGAGTTCCCCTCGGCCCCCGGCTACTTCTCGGGCATCGCTTCCTTCCAGAACGCGATCTGGGGCGACTACTTCTACGTCCACGCGGGCGAGAACTTCGCCCAGGGCGAGACCCTCGTTCACATCGAGGCCTGCAGCGCCCCGGCCGTCGGCCAGGGCGCGGACGACTGCCCGTTCATCGCGGGTGACTACACCTTCTACGGCCGCTACGTGGCCGCCGCCGCCACCGACCAGCGCGAGCCCCTCGGCACCATGTTCGCCAGCCGCTACCTGAACGGCGGTAGCTTCGACGGTGGTACCGATCTGGTCGTCTGGCGCGACTCGAAGACGGTCGCCACCACTGGTCACAACTGCGCGATCGAGGAGAGCTGGTTCCCGCTCGCCCATACCGACGTCGTGGCCTTCGACGAGGCCGAGAACCCGGTCGACCTGTGCTTCCGCGGCGACAACGTTTCGCCGCCGACCGGCGGCTCGGACACCTGCTTCCCGCTCGAGGCCCAGCGGATCAGCCTGACCGAGAACTCGAACGCCACCGGCACCAACCCCATTCCGCCGTTCGACTTCGGCTGGATGTACGTCAACCTGAACACCACCGTCGCCGGTGGCCAGTTCGGCGCTACGGCCCAGGCCCACATCACCGCGGTGATGGACGCCAGCGGTCGCTTCTCGGTCGGCTTCGATTCGATGAACCTCGACACCGCCTGCGATACCCTCGACGCCGGCATCGTCCTCATCCCGTAACTCCTCAGGAGCGACGCCCCCAAAGGACGGGAGGCCGAGTGATCGGCCTCCCGTTTCTTTTTTTGGATTTCGCGCGCGAGTGAACGGTTCCGACTTCTCGACAATCGCCTCGTGGACGCGGTGGACGCACTCGCGGCGGACGCGGCCCGGCAGAGCTAGGCACGGAACCCGAGTTTCGGCCGGCAGTGCCAAGAACGTAACCGGCCGGGCCAGCACGGCAATACCTGCCTGCAGGAGGAACTTACCCGTGCTGCAACCGATTCCATCCGCCACCTCCGAGAACGGTGAGCCCCCCGCCGGCCCGCTGACGCGCTGGTTCACGAGCGGTACTTTCTTCGAGCATCACGGACACAACATCTTCTTCCGTCGCGGTGGCCAGGGGCCGCCCGTGCTGCTCGTCCACGGCTACCCCACCAGCTCCTACGACTGGCACCGGCTGTGGAATCGGATCTGCTCCAAGTACCACGTGATCGCGCCGGACATGCTCGGCATGGGCTTCTCCGACAAGCCCGAGCGCCACCGCTACTCGATCCTGGACCACGCCGACCTCCACGAAGCCGTCCTGCACCTGCTGGGACTCGAGCGGGTCCACATCATCGCTCACGACCTTGGAGTCTCGGTCGTCCAGGAGATGCTCGCGCGGCGCCTCGAATCCGACGCCTTGCCAGCCATCGCGTCGGTGGTCTTCCTGAATGGCGGCCTGTTCGCGGAAAGCTACCGGCCGCGATGGATCCAGCGGGTGCTGAGCTCGCCGCTCGGGTCCTTCGTGGGCCCGCGAATTCCCCGCAGCTCCTTCGACTCGACCCTGCGCAAGCTATTCGGTCCGGAGAGCCGGCCGACCGACGCCGAAATGGCGGCCTTTTGGGAACTTGTGAACTATAAGGACGGCCGGCGAGTCACCCACAGAGTCGGTCGCTTCGTCCGAGAGCGGGCGCTCTATCGAGACCGTTTCGTGGCGCCGCTGGTCCGCGGCTCGGTCCCCATCCGCCTCGTCAACGGCCTGGTCGATCCCAACTCCGGTGCCCATATGGTCGAGCGCTACCGAGAGCTCGTGCCGCAGGGAGACGTGGTGGAGCTGCCGCGGATCGGCCATTGGCCCCAGTTGGAAGCACCCTTGGAAGTCTTCGCGGCCGCCGCGGAGTTCTTCGACGAGAATCCCTGATCGCTTGCAGAGGGGCGGCCAGCCTCTGACCGCCCCCACAACCACGACTCGTGGCCCTTCCGCTTCGCCGCGGGGGCCCGCCGGCCCCAGCCGCTCAGACATCAAGAGGCTTGAAGCCTTGGGCGCGATCCTCGAGCAGCAGCAGGTGATAGCCCCGCAAGGGCCCGACCCGGACGAAGCCGGCGTAGCCGCTCAGATTCTCCTGGAGTCGGCGGAGGCCGCTCGCGTGGCTTTCGATGGTGGACAGGTAAAGCCCGACGATGCCTGGCGGGAATTCCCGCGCCGCGAGCACCACGCCGCCGATGTCGCCGGTCGCCATCCGCGCCTCCTTGTCGCGCGCGACGCGGGCCAGCACGGCTTCGAAGCTGCCCTCGGTCAAGCGCGTGAAGTAATGGGCCAGGTGCAAGACCTTCCCCCGTTCGTCGTAGGTCGCCACGTCGTAGCACGGATGGCTCCAGTCGTCCTCGTCCCCGAGGTTGGTGTGGAGCCGCGCCCGCCGTACCAGGGGCAGCCAGCCCGCCAGGTACTTCCAGCGCGATGCGAGCTTGGCGTCGCGGAAGTGGCCGGGCCCCTCGGTCAACAGCCACTCGAGCAACCGCGCCGAGGGTGCCCGACGCCAGTCCTCGACGTTCGTTTCGAGCGGACGCGTCGGGGTCAGTTGAGCGATTTCTCGGGACGTTTCGAGCCGCCGAGCCAGGAGAGGCAGCCGGCGCGTCACGACGCTGCTCGAGCCCCGGCTCGCGCGGCTCGTGGGAGGCGTTTCGCACAGCAGGTCGAAGTTCCGTAGGCGCAAGGTCCAGGTGAGGTGGAGGGGCACGGCGGAAACCTCCACCACGTCGAGCTCCACCGGCACCTCGCCGACCCAGCGCGCCCAGGAGCGGTCGACCTCCACCCCGGCCCAGGGGCCGGAGAAGAAAGCCAGGACGCTGCGACCCCCGACGAGCACGACACGCCCTTCGTCGCCCTCGCGATGCAGGTGCAGCACGCCGTCGAAATTCTCGCCGACCAGCTTCTCCGCCAGGCCCGGGAGGTGGACGAAACGCGAGTCGAGCCCACTCTGGCGCGTGCGGGTGACGCCCAGGAGCCCGGCCAGGACGGCCAGGGTTCGGAGGGGCAAACCCTCGGGCAGCGGATGAAGCTGGGCACTGCTCTCGACCGGCAGCTGCTCGGCGACTTCGTCTCCGGTCCGACCCGACTTGCGGTCGATGGCCCCCACCACCTGGCCATCGTGGAACAGCAGGACCCGCTCGCCGATGGCCAGGCCCCCCGAGAAGGCCGCGGCGTGGATCGGCTTGTCGAGCAGCCGGGCGAGCAGGCGGCCGACCGACTGGGGCGGCAAGCTCGACGCCGGCCAGGAGACGACCAGGTGAGCCAGGGCTCGCGGAAGATCGGTAGGCAAGCCCCGCAACACGGCGTGGTCCGCCGGCAGTGGCAGCGAAATCGTGGCCGTCTGGCTCGCGTCCGCAACCTCAGCGAGGCCCGGGCTCGGACGGGTGCCCCCGAGCGAGCGCAGGGCGGCGGCCATCTCCCGCGCACTCGGCCAACGCTCGGCCCGCTCCCGGGCGAGGGCTCGCGAGAGGACGGCGACGAAGGCTGCGGGCAAATCCGGCCGAATCTCCGTGATCGCCGGCACGGGCTCGCGCAGGACCTTGGCGGCCAGCTCGAGAATGCTGCCGGCACGAAAGGGCGGCGCTCCGGTCAGAGCCTCGTAGATCACCATTCCGAGACCGAACACGTCGGACCGGGGGTCCACCGGCTCGCCCCGCAGCTGCTCCGGGGCCGCATAGGCCGGAGTGCCGAGCATGACCCCGGCCTCCGTCTGGAGCAGGTTGGCACCGCGAAACTGGGCGATGCCGAAGTCCGCCACCTTGATCCGGCCGTCGCGCAGCGCTACCAGGTTCGCCGGCTTCACGTCCCGGTGAATCACCCCGACGTCGTGGGCCGCCTGCAAGGCCTCGAGTACCTGCACCGCGAGGTCGACCACCGAAGCAAGATCCAAGCGGCCGAGCCGGGTCAGCCGTGCCGAGAGCGTCTCGCCCTCGAGCCACTCCATCGCGATGAACGGCACGCCGCCCGCCTGCCCGACGCGGAAGATGGTCACCGCGCCCGGATGTTGGATCGCCGCGGCACTGCGCGCTTCTTGTTGAAAACGCCGGCAGATCTCCTCCCGCAGCGGCCCCTCCGGAGTACCCGGCGGCATCTTGAGGAACTTCAACGCCACCGGGCGCTCGAGAGCGGGCTCGACGGCCCGGTAGACGAGGCCCATGCTGCCCTCGCCAACCTTCGCCTCGATGCGATAGGGAAAGGACTGAGTCGGCGGAGCTCCGACCGGGGGGACTTCGGCCTTCACGAGGCACCTCCTTCTCGGATCGCGGACCGGCCGAAGCGCAGCGCCAGGAAACTGCCGAGGACCCGCTTCAGCCGGGGCGTCAGGCGGCGGCGATTCCAGTCGTCGCCAGCCTTGCGCAACGCCTCGCCGAGAGTTGGATAGGGGTGGATCACGGACCCGATTCGGCCCAGGGACAACTCGCCCGCGATCGCCACCGAGACCTCCGAAATCAACTCTCCGGCGTGGGGACCGACGATCGTGGCGCCCAGAATGCGGCCCTTCTTGCGCGTCACGTGCAAGCGAACGAAACCCCGCGTCTCGCCCTCGAGGATCGCCCGGTCGACGTCGGCGAAGGGCACCGTGAGCGTCTCGACGGCGATCCCGCGCTCCCAGGCCTGCTGCTCATAGAGGCCCACGTGGGCGATCTCGGGTTCGGTGTAGGTGGACCAGGGCACGATCAGGCTCGAGAACCGCTTCTTCCATGGGAACAGGGCGTTCTGGACGACGAGACGAGCGGAAGCATCTGCGAGGTGGGTGAATTGATAGGGCAGCGCCACATCGCCCGCGGCGAAGATTCGGCGGTTCGTCGTCCGGAGAAAGTCGTCCACCGTCACGCCGCGAGCCGTGTGGGCCACGCCCGCGGCCTCGAGCGCGAGGCCCTCGAGGTTGGGGCGGCGGCCGGCGGCAACCAGAATCTCGTCGGCCGAAAGCTCGCTGATCGCGCCGCCGACCTCGAAATGGCAAATCCGCTCGGAGCCCCTGCGCTGGACGCGCTCCAGGCGCGCTCCCAGCCGCAGGTCGACGCCTTCTTCCTGCAGAACCTCGGCGAGGAGCTCGGCGGCATCGCCATCTTCGCGCTCGAGCAACCTCGGCGCCGCTTGGAACAGGGTGACTCGCGAGCCGAGGCGTGCGAAGGCCTGGGCCAGCTCGCAGCCGATCGGCCCGCCCCCAACGACGACCAGACGCCGCGGCAGAGCCGTCAGGTTGAAGACCGTCTCGTTGGTCAGGAATCCTGCCTCGACCAGGCCGGGCACCGGCGGCACCGCGGCCCGTCCACCGGTGGCGATCACCGCCCGCCGGAAGCGCAGAGTCTGGGTGCCGACCTGGACCTGGTCGGGTGCGGTGAACCGGGCGTCGCCCAGGAACACGTCGACACCCAGGCCCCGAAACCGCTCGGCGCTGTCGTGATGGGCGATATCCGCGCGCAGGCCACGCATCCGCTCCATGACCGCCGGAAAGTCGACCGCGACCTCGCCCTCCAGCCGGACGCCCAGCGTCCCCGCCCGCCGGGCCGCGGCAGCGGCGCGGGCGCTGGCCAGAAGGGCCTTCGAGGGCACGCACCCGGTATTCAGGCAGTCGCCCCCGAGCAGACTGCGCTCGACGAGGGCGACCCGCGCTCCGAGCCCGGCCGCCGCCGCGGCGGTGACCAGCCCCGCCGTGCCGCCGCCCAGGACCACGAGGGCGTAACGATCGGGAGGAACCGGGTTGCGCCAGCCCGGCGGGTGGGTCAGTTCGCGCAGCTGGCGGTCGTAGGAAGACGAGGTCAGGGGCAGGTTCACGGCGAAGTCTCCTCGGAGGACGGTGGGCTCTCTCGGCGCGCCAGGAAGCGGCGGGCCTGGCGGCCCGCGATGATCAGCAGGACCAACAAGCCGAGCAGAACCGCCACCGCGGGCCAGGGAATGCGGCCTTCTTCGAAGCCACGAGTGGCGGCGTCGGCGCCGACGACGTACAGCGTGGTGCCGGGCAACATGCAGAGGAACGACCACAGGACGTAGGTACCGAAGCGAATGCGGGTCAGGCCGAAGGCGTAGTTGAGGATGTTGAACGGGATGATCGGCAGGATACGCATGATCGCCACGATGGCGGCGCCGTGGCGCTCGGTGAGAAGGTCGAGACGCTCGAACTTCTCGTTGCCCGCGAGCCAGGCGCGCACCGAGTCGCGGGCGAACCAGCGGCCGAGGGCGAAGGCCGCCGAAGCGCCGAGGGTGGCACCGACCGCCACCGTGGCGACGCCCACCACCGAACCGAACAGCGCTCCCGCCGCGAGCGTCAGGAAGGTCGCGGGGACCGCCGCCACGGTGGCTATGGCATAGATCAGGGCGAACACAACCGGCCCGAGCGGGCCATAACTCTCGATCCAGGCCCGCCCGGCCACCAGTTGTTCACCCAGCCCGAACCTCGAGGCAGCCACCGCCACCGCCACGACAGCAAAGAGCAACAGCGCCGGTCGCAGCCAGGGGCGGGTGCCGCGAGCGAGCGGGACGGGGGAAGTCTCGGTTTCAGTCGACATCGTGTTTCCTCAGGTGGGCAGCGGGTGCCGGGTGGATCTGTGCCGTCGCGACTCCGAAAGTTACGTCGCCGCAGCCGCCGGTCGGCCGGTGCCCGGCCGGGTAACGGGCCTAGCACCCGAGGCAAAGGGGCAGCGGTGACCCCATTCACGAGGAGATCCACCTTGCCATCCCTACCCCTCCGAACCTCTCCATTCTCGCGCCGCCTCGCCGCGATCGCCGTTCTCGCCCTGTTCGCCGTCGGAGCCCCCGCCGCCGCCCAACCGAACCGCTACCTGATCGACACTGGCCCCTTGCGCATCCGCGACCAGTTCCTGCCCGGTCTCGGCTACCTGGGGTTCGACCCCGTCTCCGCCGACATCCTGGCCGAGGGCGAATGGCAGGTCGACCTGGTGCTGACCTTGAGCAACACCTTCGCCCACTCCATGGAGGTCGAGGAGGCCCTCGCGAACCGGAATGGGCGGTCATCCTTGACCCTGGACGAGCTTCGGGCGCTCGGCTCGACGGACTCCCGAGGGCTGTTCCATCTGGATGGCGAACACGCTCGTTGGGCCTTCGCGGCCCGACGCGGCATCGGCCACGGGCTCCAGGTCGAGCTGGTGGTGCCGGTCACCCAGGTGGGGGGCGGGTTCCTCGATTCCACCATCGAGGGCTTCCACGACACCTTCTCCCTCGGCCAGGCCGGCCGCCTCGGCGTCCCGCGGGACCGGTTCACCGCCTACCTGCGACACGACGGGCGGGAGGTCGTCCTCGACCGCTCCCCCGGCACCGCCCTCGGGGACATCGTCATCGGCCTGCGCCGGGACCTGCTGGCGAAAAACGTCGGCATGACCTTCGAGCTCGCCGTCGAAGGCCTCGCGAAGCTGCCGACCGGCGACGTCGATCGCCTGTCCGGCTCGGGCTCCGCGGACTTCGGTGTGCAGCTGCTCGGCACCCGCTACTTTCAAGCCAGCTGTCTCCACTTTTCCCTTGGGGTCGCCCGGCTCGGCCCGCACGAGCTCTTCGATCTCGAGGCCCAGAGTGTCCTGTCGGGAATGATGGCCTGGGAACTCTCCGTGGGTGCCCGGACCTCGGCTCTCGTCCAGGCCACCGTGTCCCAAAGCCCCTTCGCCGAGCTCGACGACGACGAGCTCGGTTCGGCCTCGACCCAGCTGACCCTCGGAATGAAGCGCGTCGTCGGCGCCAACGTGATCTTTCTCGGGATCACCGAAAACCTGGCCAACTTCAACAACACGGCCGACATTGGCCTTCACCTCGGCGTTACCCGGGCGTTCGGCCGGGGCGAGCCCTCCGCCGTCACTCGTCTTTCGGCGGCCGGCTCGCCGCCGGCGACACCGCCAGGGCGCCGTAGGTAGCCACCAGGAACGGCACCAGGTAGGTCAAAGGCACCTTCCACCAGAGGGACGCCGAGAAGGAACCCCGCAGCAAGGCGTCCCCCTGGTTGAGCAGGGTCAACACGGTGCCGACGACGAGGGCGGCGCCAGCCGAGCGTCGCAGGATCCCCGACGGCACCCTCATCGGCGTCCACCCCCCCGGCGGGTCGACCACCAGGACCCGGTGAAGGCGCCGACCAGCGTCATGGCCACGGTGGCGGTGATGTGCCACAGCAACAAATGCTCGAGATCGTTGCGGGCACAGGCGAGGTGCCAGACCGCGTCGGCCACGAGTCCGGCCGCGGCCCCCGCGAGGGCCCCCGACCAGCGCGGTCGAATCGGCAGGGCCCGGAAGGCGAGCCAGGTGGCCACCGCCACGTGGGGCAGCCCGAGCACGCCCACGATCGTGGTGCAGCGAGCGCCGATCCGGACGCCGTCAGGCCCTCCGAGAGGCGAGCCCGACTCGTACCAGCTGTACAGTCCGAGCCCGAGCTGGACCGCGACGCCCGTCACGATCGCGAGCAGCGAGCGGACCGCGCCCGCGCCGAGCCCGGGGACCGCCTCGCGCAGGGCGAGCCAGAGAAGGAGCACCCCGACGACCCATTCGATGATGGAGATGCCACCGCCGGAGAACGAGCGCAAACTTGGCGAATCCGCCGGGCGGACGATGAGGATCATCAAGGGGGCGAGAACCGCGAGGGCCGGCAAGGTTACCGCCAGGGCCCGCCGCCACGGAGAGACCAGGGCGGTCACCGGCTCGAGATCACGCGTGATCGCGGCGCGAAGCGCGGTCGGAACAGGCTCGAGATCGGGTTTCGGGTGCTTCATCGACCGGCTCCGAGAAGGTCCTGGCGGAGCGCCGCGACGGCGCGAAAGGCTCGGACTTTTGCCGCCGTCTCGGAAATGCCCTGAATGGCGGCGATCTCGCGATAGGACAGGCCTTCGACATAGTGCAGCCACACGGCTTCGCGGCTGGCGTCGGCCAGCTTCCATAGGGAGCGACCGAGCGCGAGACGATTGAGCGAACCAGCCACCCGCGTCAGGACAGGGACCTCGGGCAAGTCCTCGATCGGCTGGACTTCGTGCCGACCCCGCCGGCCCGACGCTCGGCGGGTCATCAAACCGACGTGGCGCGCGATTGCGAAGGCCCAGGGTCGAACGGGCTGGCCGGGCAGGTAACTTCGACGCGCCCGGTGGAGCTGAAGGAATGTCTCCTGCACCAGAACCTCCACCTCGTGGCCGACCGGCGTGAACGTCCGCAGGTAGCTCCTCAGCGGGCGCGCCAGTCGGCCGTAGATCTCCTCGAATGCGGCCGCGTCTCCCGCCTGGTAGCGCTCCATCAATCCCGGTAGCTCGTCCGGCGGTTCCGCACCGCGAGCGACTTGGTCTGTTTGCACCATGGGAGTATGTGGTTACCGGAGGCTTCGAAGTCGGACGCGAGGCTTGCGACGGCGCCTTCCTCGTTGGAACGGGGAAGATACGGTGCGAGACTCCTCGCGGTTTTCTGCCCGTAACGAGGGTGGCGGCACCGGCAAATCGCGATCACCGGCCCGAGGGCGTTCCGCCCCCAGAGGCCTCAGGGAGCCTTCTCGTGACGATCGAATTCTGGATCAAGCGATTCTTCACCGTCCTCGTCGGCGCCTTCGTGGTGATCTGCGCGGCACGGCTCATTCGAGGCCACGGCCTCGAGACCGCCATCCTCGACGGCGCCCTGTGGGCGGCCATTACCGCCACGGTGTTCACGGTGGCGAGGTACTTTCAATCCCGCCGAGGGCAACATTGCGCCATCTGCCGGGACACCCCGGAAATGCGCCCTCTCGAGCCCGGCGGCGATGCCTGACGGACCGCGGCGACGACATCACCCCCACCCACCCCGGCCGGGACGAGCCCGGCCGCTGCCCCAANNCGGACGGGGAGGGTGGGCGGGCTCTATCCCAGGCTACTCCGTCCGCGGCGCGCCGCGAGCGAAGAGCCCCAGCTGATGGCCTCGGCCGGCGATTTCGTCGAAATCGAGGCCGAGGCGCTCGAGGACCGGTAAAGCCACCGGGCGGATCTGTTTGTCGACGTAGTGCTCGTGGTCGACCGGGTGGAGCACCCCGTCGAGGGGCTCCGGGCCAGCGGTGGTGACCACGTACGAGACCGTCCCCGAGCGTCCCCGCCCGGCCTTGCGGGCGGCGGCCACGTGCGGCGGGGTGGTGGCGGTGTAGGCCGCGGGCTCCTTGCGCAGCCGCTTCTTGTAGACCAGTTGATCGTCGAGCCGCCCGCCGCGCAGATCGGCGAGGACACCCGCCAGGTAGGGCGCCACGTCCTCACCGCGGAAGAACCGCTCGTAGAGCTCGCGTTGGACCCGCCGGCCGAGGTCGGTCCAATCGCTGCGCACGGCCTCCATGCCCACGAACACCGCCCGGCCGGTGCCGTCCGGCTCCTCCACCCAACCAGCGTAGCGCTTGCGAGCACCGCGCTCGCTTCCCCTCAGCACGGGCAGCAGGAGCTGCGAGTAGACGGTCTGGAAGCCGAGCACGAGCTGGCTTGGGACTCCGTACTCGCGACGCACCCAGCCGGCGAGGTCCCGGGTCAGGCGCTCGGCCAGGAGCGGCCCCGCCGCCCGGGCGGCGGGAGCGTCGGCGCAGCCCGAGGCGACGAACAGGCTGTCGGTGTCGCCGTAGAGGACGCGGTGTCCGAGGGCCTCGATCCGCCGGCGGGTCTCGAGCAGCACCACCCGACCGAAGGAGGTGATGGCGTTGGCGATCCGCGGGTCCGCGAAGCGACAGGCAGAGGTGGCCAAGACGCCGTAGAACGAGTTCATCAGGATCTTGATGGCGTAGGAGGTGATCCCGTCGCCGCGCTTCTGGGCCGCCTCGCGGCGGGGCATCAGCTCGTCGAGGAGCCCGGGCAGGATGCCCGGCGGCTGGCGCCGGAACGCGGCCCCGTTGGGCGCCCGCACGACCGGCACATCGGGCGCGGGCGCGGGCGAGAAGTTCATCGGGTCGATGCCGAAGGTGCGGATCACGCTGGGATACAGGCTCTTGAAGTCGAACACCCAGACCTGCTCGTGGAGGCCCGTCACCGGCTCGAGCACGGTGCCGCCCTCGGCCGGTTCGGGCGGAGTTTCCTCCGCCTGGGCGGCGGCGCGGCCGCCCAGGGTCGGCCCGACCCGGCCCCGGCGCCCGAGGGCCGAGAGGTACAGAAAGTCGAAGGCGGCGATGGACGAGCCCAGGCGATCCGGCGGCAGGCCGGTGAGCCGGCTGCGCTCGACCGCCAGTTCCACCAGCTGCAGCTTCTGGACGATGCCCAGGGCGAGCTCGGCGTCGACCCGGTTGTAGTGGGCCAGCCGCTCACGGTCGCCGTGCCACATCGACAGGATCTCCTTGCCGCCCTCCCCCGCCGTGCCCTCCTTGCCGCGGCCGAGGAAATGGCGGGCCACGGCGTCCAGGCGGTAGCTCTCGAGCCGGATCGAAGCGCCGCGCACCAGCCGCAGGCCATCGAGCACCGAGCGGCCGGGTAGGGTCGCCACGCCGCCCTGGCGGGCCAGCCGGACGCCGCCAGGGGCGCGCCCGAGCTCGAGGATGCCGCCCCAGCGATCGGCCGCGCGGGCCAACACGGGCAGGTCGAATTCGACGATGTTCCAACCGGTCAGCACATCCGGATCGATCTCCCGGACCCGGCGGCAAAACAGTGCCAGTAGCACGCCCTCGGTGGCGCAGCCGGCCACACCTGGCGGCGGGTCCTTTTCTCCCGGCGGCAGCCGCATCATCACCTCCGAGGCCCCCGCACCCACCAGAGCCGCCGCCAGCAGCTCGCCGGTCGCCGGATCGGTCTCGAGATCGAACGAAAGCACCGAGAGCGACGGCGTCCAGTCCGCGGGGGCGAGCTCGGGATCGTCGAAGACGCGGTCGAAGCCGAAGTCCCTGCGTGACGACCCGCGGATCTCGAGGGAACCCCGCAGACCGCGGTCGATCAAGAAGCGATGGGCGAAGCGGACGTCGGCCTCGAAGGTCCGGATGCCCTGCCGCTCGAGCCGCGCGCTCGCGTAGCCGACCTCCGCCGGACGCGCCACCAGGACGCGCACCACGGGCTCTCCCCGCAGGGTGGCGCGGTCGGTTTCGGCGAACCGCAGTCCGTTCGACCGCCCGAGATCGATGCGCGGCACGTCCTCCGCGCGGACGAAGAAGTGGGGCTCCGAGCGATGGTCGCGGACCAGGAAGGACTCGCCGGACTCGAGCGTTCCGGCCAGCCACACCACTCCGCGGCCCCGCTCGAGCCGGAAGCTCGGCTCGAGGACGAATCCCCGCACGGCGGGCGAAGGGGCGGAGTCGCTCACGTCTTACGCCATTTTACCGCCGCCGGCATTCGTCCGGCCCGTCGCCGGTCGCCGGCTAGCGTTGTTTCCACGGAAAGAAACTATTGCCATTCACCGCCCAGCTTGTGCTACGATTGTTTCGCTCCGAAGAACCTAAGATTCACTCGAAGGAAACTTCGATGACACCCATCACGCAATCATGACTGCCGATCACATCGACCTCGACCTGCTGAACCGCTTCGTCGCCCGCGAGCTCGAGCGGGAAGAGATGATGGAGGTGGGTTGGCACCTGTTCCTCTGCGACCGCTGTCGCGAGCTGCTCGACGAGCGAGGTGAGGAAGGCCGGGCGCTCTTCGACGAAATGTTCGGCGGGGTCCGCTTGAAGATGCCGCCGGACGGCTACTCGGGGGTGCTGGGGCGCCTGGCCGAGCAGCTCCAACGGGCCGGCCTGCGCATCGAGCAGGAGCGGGTGACGGCGCCGAGACTCCACGCGGAGCTCCTGCGCCACCCCGCCACGCGCCAACACTGGATGGTCGAGAACTCGGCGCGGTACCAGATCTACGGCCTGGCCGAGCACCTGCTGGCCGAGTGCCGGGAGCGCTGGAGCGAGGATCCGGTGCGCGCCGAGGAGATGGCCGAGCTGGCCCTGACCGTGACCCAGCGCCTCGACCCCCAGCTTCACGGCTGGGGCCTGATCAACGACCTGATGGCCGAGTGCTGGGCCTACATCGCCAACTGCCGGCGGATCGGCTCGGACCTGCGGCGCGTGGCCGAGGCCTTCGAGATCGCCGAGGGCTACCGCCAGCGAGGCACCGGCGACGCGGTGGAAGAGGCCGCCCTGCTCGACCTCAAAGCCTCCTACCTGCGCGACCAGCGGCGCTTCGACGAAGCGACGGGGACCCTCGAGCGGGTGATCGAGCTCTATCGGGCCGCCAACGATCAGCACCTGGTGGGCCGAGTCCTGATCCAGAAGGCCATTCTGCTCCATGAGTTGGGGGACGCCGATGGGGCCATCGAATCCCTATCGGAGGCCCAGCACCTGGTCGATATCGAGCGGGAGCCTCAGCTCGCCTTCACCCTCAAGAACAATCTTGCCCTCTACCTCGCGGAAATCGGCCGCGCCTCCGAGGCCAGCCACCTCCTGCCCGAGCTGCGGGAGCTGGCCCGGCGCGTGGGCACGCGGCTGCAGCGCCTGCGCTTCCTGTGGGTCGAGGGGCTCGTGTGCAGCCGGCTGGGGCAGCACGGTCTGGCCGAGGCGGTGTTGCGCCAGGCTCGGGACGGTTTCATCGAGGCCGGCATCGGCTACGACGCCGCCCTGGTCTCTCTCGATCTCGCCCAGGTGCTGCTCGAGACGGGGCGCTCGGACGAAGCCAAAGACCTGGCCCGCCAGATGGTGCCGATCTTCACCTCTCGCGACGTTCACCGCGAAGCCCTGGCGGCCCTCGCCGTCTTCCAGCGGGCGATCGACGACGAGACCGCCACCCTGGCCCTGGCTCGCGAGGTGGCCGACTACCTCCAGCGCGCGCGGCACAACCCGTCGCTGCGCTACCAGCGGCGGGCGTGACGATCGATTCGGTTCGGCGGCGAGCCGCGCCGCCATGGTGGTGTGCGCGAGCCTCGCAGCCCGAAAAGGAGTCTCCATGAACCGTCGACGTCTCTTGTCCGCCGGCGCCCTCGCCATCGCACTTCTTCTCGCCCCCGCCGCTCGTGCCGCCGAGGGAACCCGCGGCGGGGCACACTTCGAGTCCTCGTTCCTCGCCGATCCCCTCGCTTTCCTCGGCGCCTGGTTCGGAAGCCTGTTCGGGCTCGAGTCCGCGACCGCGGCCTCGGGCTGCGGCGAGGCGGGTCCGAGCATCGACCCCAACGGCTGCCCGACGGCCACCGCTCCCGCCGCTGATCCGGCCGCCGAGCCCGACGCCGGCCCCAACATCGACCCCAACGGGCACTGAGCCGCCCGCCCCCCCGGCGATCGGCTCGGCCGGCCCGGGGGGGCGTCGTCCGCGCCGGGGACTTCCGTTGATTGCAACTTATGGCGTATTCTTCCTTCAGCGTCTTCTGGCTGTCGATACTGCGAGCGATTGGGGATTCGCCCTCGCTCGCCCATTGAAACGAGGAGGGAAACCATGCGCAAGGGTTCGATTCTCGCTCTGGCTCTGCTGATCGCCTCGCCGGTCCTGGCCGCGGACATCGACCGCGGGCTCGACCTGTGGCGCACCGCCGGCAACGGCACCACCTTCATCGACTTCTCGGCCAACCCCATTCCCGCGGGCTTCTTCTGCACGGGCTCCGGGGCCTTCACCGGCAAGGTGGCCTTCGAGGGTGTGCCCCTCGCCGCCGACCCGCCGACGGCCCTCGGGGGTGCGGACACCATCATCGAGCGGCTGGACGACGCCGCCTTCAACCGGCGCGGCGTGGCCACCACGCGGATCCAGGTGCGTGCCCTGTCGCTGGCGAGCGTCAAGCCGATCTCGACCGAGTGCGGCCTCTACGCGATCACCATCGCCCTCGACGGCGAGCAGCCCACCACCGCCATGCGGATCGTCCGCGCCAACGAGGAGGGCGGCTTCTTCAAGGCTCCCCTGGCGCTGACTGCGAAGCTCACCTTCACTCCGCTGATCAACCGCGAGCGAGAGGTCGTCGAGCTGACCCGAACCGTCGATTTCGAAATCTCGCCCCGCATCCCCTGGACCGTGCGGCCCGCCGACCGGCCCCGCGAGCGCGGTCATGAGCTGGTTCGGGTCGACACCGACGGCGACCGCCAGCCCGACCGCGACCTCGGCAACGACTCGAGCTTCCTCGCCGGGCTGACCGCCCAGCAAGCCACTCGCTCGAGCGCGGAGCTGGCCGCCGCCGCGAGCAGTTGCCACTGCGATCCGTCGAGCGGATTCACCGACGGCGGCTCCTACACCGACGGCTCGGGCGCCTGTGCCCACCTGCACTGCCCGTATCCGGTCTTCGATCAGCCCATCCTCATCGAACGCTGAAGGACCGTCTCTCCGCTGGGGCTGCCCCGCGCGGCCCCAGCGCTTCGGGCGTCGGCGCCCGACCACCCTCGCTATACTCCCTCCCGAACCACACCCCGGGAGGCCCGTCTTGACCACCCTTGCCGACAACGTCCTCGAGCGCTTCCTGCGCTACGTTCGCATCGACACCCAAAGCGACTTCACCGCGCCGGGCTACCCCACGACAGCGAAACAGTTCGACCTGCTGCGGCGACTCGCGACGGAGCTCGAGCAGATCGGCGCGCGGGACGTGACCTTGGACGAGCACGGCTACGTGATGGCCACGGTGCCGGCGACGACGCAGAAGACCGGTGTGCCCGTGATCGGCTTTCTGGCCCACGTGGACACCTCGCCCGAGATGTCCGGCACCGGGGTTCAGCCGATCGTCCACCCGGCTTACCCAGGTGGCCCGATCGCCTTGCCGGACGACCCCACCGCGGTGCTCACCCTCGAGAACTCCCCCGAACTGGCCGACGCCGTGGGCCACGATCTCGTGACCTCCTCGGGCTCGACCCTCCTCGGGGCCGACGACAAGGCCGGCGTAGCGGAGATCATGGCCGGGGTCGAGTATCTGCTGGCGCACCCCGAGATCCCCCACGGCGAGATCCGCGTCGGCTTCACGCCGGACGAGGAGGTGGGCCGCGGCACCGAGCACTTCTCGGTCGAGAAGTTCGGCGCCCGCTACGCCTACACCCTGGATGGCGGTGGCCACGGCTGCGTCGAGGCCGAGACGTTTTCGGCGGACTCGCTGGCGGTCACTTTCGTGGGCTTCAACACCCACCCGGGCTACGCCAAGGGCAAGCTGATCAACTCGATCAAGATCGCCGCGGACTTCCTGACGCGCCTGCCCAAGGACCGGCTGTCGCCCGAAACCACCGAGGACTACGAAGGTTACGTCCACCCGAACGGGTTTCACTCGGGGGTCGAGCGCACCACCGTCGAGCTGCTGATTCGCGACTTCACCCGCGAGGGCCTGGCCGAAAAGGAGCGCTGGCTGACCGAGCTGGCCCAGGCCACGGTGGCCGACTGGCCGGGCTCTAGCTGCTCGGTCGTGGTCAAGGAGTCCTACCGCAACATGCGCGAAGTCCTCGACCACCACCCCGAGGTCGTTTCGGCCGCCGAGGAAGCCATGGCCCGCGTGGGCCTGCCGCTCAAGAAGAAGCCCATCCGTGGCGGCACCGATGGCTCCAAGCTCTCGTTCATGGGTTTGCCCACCCCCAACCTCTCCTCCGGCCAGCACAACATCCACTCTCGCCTCGAATGGGCCGACGTGTGGGAGATGGAAAAGGCGGTCCTGGTGATGATCGAGATCGCGAAGATCTTCGAGGAGCGGGGGTAGGGGTGGATTTCGGGTACGTCCTGCCGCTGCTCGTCGAGGCCTTCAACCGCGAGGGTTTTCGCTTCGCTGTCATCGGCGGGTTGGCCATTGCAGCCTATGGTCAGCACCGAACGACGCTGGATGCGGACTTCGTGGTTGACCTGGAATCCCAGGAAGCAGCCATCGGCCTCCTCGAGAAGCTCGGCTACGAGACCCTCCACAGGTCTTCGGCCTACTCGAACCACCTCCATCCCGACCTGCGGATGGGCCGGGTCGACCTGATGTACGTCCGCGAGGAAACGGCTCGCGAGCTCTTTGCGGAGACCCAAAGGCGACTGCTCCCGCGCGATGTCGAAACCCTGGTAGCCGGTCCGGAGCATCTCGCGGCCATGAAGGCGTTCGCCTTCGCCTCGAACCCCGGGCGATTCCATGACCTCGAGGACGTCCTGTTTCTGTTGAAACTCGAGGGGGTCGACAGAGACCGCATCCGCGGCCAGTTCGAAAAGCGCAACCTGGGAGAGAGATACCGTGAGCTCGAAGCCCTTCTCTAGAAGTTCCGTCGATCTCGAGCTTCCGGTAGCAAGTCCAGCCGATCGCCTCGCGCTCGAAGCCAGCCGCCGTGGGCTTCCAGGACAGAATCTCCTGCTGACGGCGCTGGACCGACTGTTTCCTCCTGCGCTCTTCGGACCGGTACCCCAGCGGACCACCACCTCCAAGGGCTGGCCGGAGTTCGAGCTCTGATGCCCTCGCCGCCTAGGAGCCTGCGCCCCAGGACAGTCACGAGCCCGACCCGTTCCCTTCGGTGTCTCGTAGATCAGCAGTGGGCGGAGGAGACTTGAGTGGGTTTTCGGGTTCGATCAGTGAGAGGTTCGCTGGCCTTGTCCGATCGGTTGGATTGGCGAGGGTTTTGAGGCTCAAGACAA